>OAUS01000339.1_pt1 | contig 38768 bp, 35 predicted proteins | sample 1516801 | NCBI WGS metagenome assembly OAUS01 (sample SAMEA2580001, study PRJEB22360) | human gut metagenome | biome: human gut; feature: human-associated habitat; material: faeces | place: Denmark | collected 2008/2010
CGGATACAAATCACCTGATGATCTATTCGAGAATGAGCTTGATAAGATTTATGCAGCTTGATTTTTAAAAAGTGTGCAACTTCTTATTGCAATTTAGGAAAATAAAAAAACTGTATCTCAACGTACTTTTTTTGTACATTAAGATACAGTTTTCAGACTTTTTTGCTATTTAAGTACCACTTTTAACCCTGATAAATGATTTGAAAGACAGTACTAAAACATTATTTGTATTTATAATAATTAAAACTTATTATTTACCAGTTCTGCCACGTTTTGTAAAAGGAATATTTTTTGCACACAGCGGGCAGTTGTTAGGATCATAGGTTTCAACGTTCAAATGCAGCAGAGCTTCGGTACGCACACCGAAATCTACTTTACCGCCGCTACGGTCAACCAACAGACCTACGCCAACTAATTCGCCACCATGTTCTTTAACAACTTCCATAACTTCTTTAACGCTGCCGCCGGTAGTAACGATATCTTCAACTACCAGTACACGGGTGCCTGAAGGAATTTGGAAACCACGACGCAGAGTCATTTTGCCGTTTTCACGTTCGGTGAAAATAGCACGGGTACCCAGAGCTTTACCTACTTCATGAGCCAGCAGGATGCCGCCGGTCATAGGACCAACAACTAATTCTACATTATCATTTTCATAACGGCGTGCAATTTCTTGGCACAGACGTTCAGTATATTTAGGATGTTGCAGTACGTTGAATTTTTCAACATACATCGGGCTGTGCAGACCGCTGGTCAGCAGGAAGTGACCATGGAGAACTGCTTCAGTTTCTTCGAGCATTTTCAAAACATCTTTTTCTTCTAAAATTGCCATTTGCATTACACTCCTTTGATTTCTTCTACAATAGCTAAAGCTGCTTTTTGTCTGTCCTCTGCTTTAGTAATAGGACGACCTACAACGATATGGCTGGAACCATTTTTAAATGCACCTGCAGGGGTAGCAACGCGGCTTTGGTCATCTAAAGATGCACCTGCCGGACGTACGCCAGGAGTAACAATCAAAAAGTCTTCGCCGCAAGCTTCACGGATACCTGCTGCTTCACGCGGAGAAGCAACAACGCCATCCATACCTGCTGCTTTAGCCAATTTAGCCAAAGCAATAACCTGCTCAGCAATAGTATTTTTATAGTTCAGATCAGCAAATTGCTCATCATCCATACTGGTTAAAATAGTAACTGCAATCAATTTCGGTGCCGGACGGCCGCTTTTTTCTGCAGCTTCATGTACAGCCTTAACAGCTTCGGACATCATCTTCTTGCCGCCTACTGCGTGTACATTCATCATATCAGCACCCAGGTCACTGAGTACAGTCAAAGCATGAGCAACAGTATTAGGGATATCCTGTAATTTCAAATCTAAAAATACATGCTTACCCTGCTCTTTTAAGAAACGAATAATTTCGCTGCCTACAGCATAATACAGTTCCATGCCTACTTTATAGTAGCTTACGGAATCACCTAATTCTAAAACGCACTCTTTAGCTTGTTCAAAAGTAGGAAAATCCAAAGCAACGATTAAACGGTCATCATGTTGCATCATAAATTAGTCCTCCTAAAAAGTTTCAAGTTTTTGGAAGTCTTGCTCTTATTTGTTGAAAATCGGCATACTTGCTTTGCCGTTCGGTAAAGCAAGACCAACGATTTCATTAATGTTTTGGTAATTATGACGGTCCAGATATGCTAACATACCATAAGCAATGGTTTCAGCAATATCAGGATGCACAAAATTAGCAGTACCTACAGCAACTGCACTAGCACCTGCCAGCATAAATTCAATTGCATCCTCCGCACACATAATACCGCCCTGACCGATAATAGGTACATGCACAGCTTGTGCTACTTGATAAACAAGACGTACTGCTACAGGACGTACAGCAGGGCCGCTCAGACCGCCGGTGATATTACCCAGTACAGGTTTTTGACGTTCGATATCAATTTTAGTACCTAAAAGAGTGTTAATCATAGAAATTGCATCGGTGCCGGCAGCTTCTACAGCTTTAGCCATGGATACAATATCAGTAACATTCGGAGACAGTTTGGTAATAACCATTTTAGAAGTATTTTTCTTTACTTGTTCTACTACAGATGCTGCAGCTTCCGGACAAGTACCGAAAACAATTCCGCCTTCTTTAACGTTCGGGCAGGAGATGTTGATTTCCAAAGCATCTACACCATCAACGTCCAAGCGTTTGGCAACTTCACCATATTCTTCAGGAGTATGGCCATAAATATTTACGATTACCGGCACGTCATATTTACGCAACTCCGGCAAAGTATGTTCTAAGAAATATTCGCTACCAGGATTTTCCAAACCGATGCAGTTTAACATACCGGACGGAGTTTCAACTGCACGTTGACCTTTATTACCTGCAGCAGGCAGAAGAGAAGTACCTTTTACAGTTACAGCACCTACTTTTTCCAAATCGAGGAAATCAGTAAATTCCAAACCAAAACCAAAGGTACCGGAACCGGTAGTTACAGGAGTCTGCATTTTTAAGCCGGCAATATCAACTGCCAAACGGCCATCATACAAAGACTTTACCATTCGCCTACCTCCTCAGCCCAGAACACAGGACCATCCTTGCAGACCTTAATGCGTTTGCCGATGCCTTCGCAGGCACAGGACAGACACGCACCTAAACCGCAAGCCATGTATTTTTCTAAAGATACCTGACATTTAACACCTGCTTCGAGGCAAGCATTAGCAACTGCACGCATCATCGGCACAGGACCGCAGACATAAACGCAGTCATAGCCGCCTTCTTTTAACAGCTCGGGCAGTAAAGCCATAACGGTACCTTGAGTACCTAAAGAACCGTCATCAGTTGTCAGATACATTTCTTGGCATAAACCTTCATACAGTTTAGTCCAGAAAAGCTCTTCCGCACTGCGCCCGCCCATCAGGATATCAGCCTTACCTGCACCGAAGCCTTCTGCTAAAAAGAGCAACGGAGCCAGACCTAAACCACCGCCGACGAGGAGCGGTTTTTTAGCCTGCATATCAAAGCCACGACCCAAGGGACCAACGATACTTAACATATCGCCTGCACAGGTGTCAGCTAAAATATTGGTACCTTCACCGATGATACGGTAAATCATGGTGAAAGTGCCTTCTTCTTTATGTACTTCGGCTACGCCGAAAGGACGGCGCAGCAACGGAGCTGTATTTTTACATACCTGAACATTGACAAACTGTCCGGGGACAGCTTGTTCAGCAATTTCAGGCGCATAGACAGTAATTAATTTAGTAGTGCTGTTAAGAACACGTTGACCAATAACCTTGGCTTCTGCTATGGTCTTAGCCATGATCAATCCTCCCAGCTTAAGCTCAAATCTTGCAATGCTACTACGTTAACGATACGACGACGACGCATTGCACTCATAACGCGTTGCAGTTCACGTGCAGTATCTAAAGAAGTCAGGCAGGCAATAGCATGCTCAACGGTGGAACGACGGATTTTGAAACCATCACGTTCTGCATCGCGGCCATGATTAGTAGTATTAATAACCATGCTGATGCGACCGGATTTAATATCATCCAGAATGTTCGGATGACCTTCGCTTACTTTAGTAGCTACTTTTACAGTAACACCTTTTTCTTTCAAGAACTTAGCAGTACCGCTAGTAGCGATAACTACATAACCCAGATCTTCAAAGCCTTTAGCAATTTCAGCAGCTTCTTCTTTATCCATATCTGCAACAGTCATGAGAATGGAACCTTCATGGGGAACTTGGATACCGGATGCCAGGCAAGCTTTATACAGTGCACGGCTGAATTGGTAATCGCAAGCCATAACTTCACCAGTAGATTTCATTTCAGGCCCTAAGGTGATATCAACATTGGACATTTTGTTGAAGGAGAATACCGGAGCTTTTACAGCATAGTAGTCCGGGAACAAACGCAGACCAGGAGTAAAGCCTTGCTCACGGATAGATTTGCCCATAGCACATTTAGTTGCTACATTAACCATCGGTACACTGGCAACCTTACTCATGAACGGTACGGTTCTGGAAGAACGCGGGTTAACTTCAATTACATATACTTGTTCGTCACGAACGATGTATTGAATGTTAATCATACCTTTTACTTCCAGGCCCAGAGCCATTTTATTGGTATATTCGATAATAATTTGGATTACGGATTCGGACAAACTGCGCGGCGGATATACAGCGATGGAGTCGCCGGAGTGAACGCCTGCACGTTCAACGTGTTCCATAATACCAGGGATCAACACTTCTTTACCGTCGCAGATAGCATCAACTTCTACTTCAGTACCTTGCAGGTAATGGTCAACCAGAACAGGATGTTCAGCAGATGCTTTTACAGCACTGGACATATAGTGTTTCAGTTCATCGTCATTATAAACGATTTCCATAGCACGACCGCCTAATACATAGGAAGGACGAACCATAGTAGGATAACCTACATCATGAGCAGCTTTTAAAGCGCCTTCGGTATCGAATACAGTATGACCTTGCGGACGAGGAATGTCGCAGCTGGTTAAAAGTTCGTCAAAACGTTCACGGTCTTCGGCACGGTCGATGGAATCAACGCTGCTACCTAAAACTTTTACGCCGGCTTTAGCCAGAGGACCTGCCAAGTTAATAGCAGTTTGGCCGCCGAATTGAACGATAACGCCTTCCGGTTTTTCTTTATCGATAACGTTCAGTACGTCTTCTACAGTCAGAGGTTCAAAATACAGCTTATCTGCAATATCGAAGTCAGTAGAAACGGTTTCCGGGTTATTGTTGATGATGATGGTTTCATAACCCAGTTCTTTCAGAGCCCATACACAGTGTACGGAGCAGTAGTCAAATTCTACGCCTTGGCCGATACGGATAGGACCGGAGCCCAGAACAACTACTTTTTTCTTATCAGAAACTTCTACTTCATCTTCAGTTGCATAGCAGGAATAGTAGTACGGAGTTGCTGCTTCAAATTCTGCAGCACAAGTATCAACCATTTTATATGTCGGTAAAATACCCCAGTATTTACGCAGATCTCTGATTTCACTTTCAGTTTTACCTACGCGGCCGGCAATAACGCTATCGGCAAAGCCCATTTTCTTAGCGCTACGTAACAGACTGGCAGTAAATTCATGAGTTTCCAGTGCTTTTTCCATCTTAACGATGTTGTTGATTTTGCACAGGAACCATTTATCGATTTTAGTAATATCATGAATATCATCAATGCTGATACCACGACGCAGAGCTTCTGCAACAACAAAGCAACGTTCGTCGTCGATTCTTCTGATGCGTTCGTAGATTTCTTCATCAGATAATGCTTTCAGTTCGGGCATTTCCAAGTGAGTCAGGCCGATTTCCAAAGAGCGGATAGCTTTCAATAAGGAAGCTTCCATGGAACGTTCAATAGCCATAACTTCTCCGGTTGCTTTCATCTGAGTACCTAAGGTACGATCAGCAGTTACGAATTTATCGAAAGGCCAACGCGGGAATTTTAAAACGATATAGTCGATAGTAGGTTCGAAGCAAGCTTTAGTAGTTTTAGTAACCGCATTTTCGATTTCATCCAGATTGTAGCCCATAGCAATTTTGCTGGTAACTTTAGCAATAGGATAACCGGTTGCTTTAGAAGCCAAAGCGGAACTACGGCTTACACGCGGGTTAACTTCGATTACATAATAGTTTTCAGAATAAGGATCTAAAGCCAATTGTACGTTACAACCGCCGACAACACCCAATTCACGAACGATGTCGATGGAAGCTTGACGCAGCAGATGAACTTCGCGATCGTTTAAGGTTTGTGCAGGAGCAACAACGATGGAGTCACCGGTATGTACACCAACAGGGTCCAGGTTTTCCATGGAGCAGACGGTGATGCAGTTGTCAGCAGCGTCGCGGATAACTTCGAATTCGATTTCTTTCCAGCCGGCAATGCTGCGTTCAATCAAGCATTGACCGATAGGGCTGTAACCCAGACCTTTTTGCACGATATCAATCAAAGTTTCTTCATCGTCAGCAATACCGCCACCAGTACCACCTAAAGTATAAGCAGGGCGTACAATCAAAGGATAACCGATTTCTTTACCAAACTCGCAGGCTGCTTCAACAGTTTCTACGATAGTGGATTCAGGAATAGGTTGGTTGATTTTTTCCATGGTTTCTTTGAACAACTCGCGGTCTTCACCACGTTTGATTGCAGAAACCTGAGTACCCAAAAGACGTACGTTGTATTCTTCCAAAATGCCTTTTTCTTCTAAAGTCATAGCCATGTTCAGACCAACTTGGCCGCCCAAGGTTGCTAAGAGAGAATCAGGACGTTCACGTTTAATAACAGTTTTTAAGAAATCAATGTTAATAGGTTCTACGTAAACACGGTCAGCCACGTTAACATCGGTCATAATAGTAGCAGGGTTACTGTTAACCAGAACTACTTCCAGGCCTTCTTCTTTCAGTGCGCGGCATGCTTGAGTACCTGCATAGTCAAATTCGGCAGCTTGACCAATGATAATAGGACCGGAGCCGATAACGAGAACTTTCTTTATATCTTTAAGTTTCGGCATAATTAACGACCCTCCATCAAATCAACAAAATGTTTAAATAAATAGTCATGACCGCCAGGGCCAGGGCAAGCTTCCGGATGATATTGTACGGAGAAAGAAGGATGTTTAGTATATTCCAAACCTTCAACAGTACCATCATTCATGGAAACATGGGATACTTGGATATCCTTACCTGCTAAAGATTTTTCATCTACAGCATAACCATGGTTTTGAGAACTGATATAGATACGGCCGCTGCGCAGATCTTTAACCGGTTGGTTAACACCGCGATGACCGAATTTCATTTTATAAGTTTTAGCACCGTTTGCTAAAGCCATCAGCTGATGACCTAAGCAGATACCGAAAATCGGGCATTTGCCCATTAATTGTTTAATATTTTCAATGATTTCCGGCAGGTCGGACGGATCTCCAGGGCCATTGGACAGGAACACACCGTCAGGATTGCAAGCTTTCACTTCTTCAGGAGAAGTGAAAGCCGGGAATACAGTCAGACGTGCATCAAAGCTCAAGAGGAAGTTAATAATATTTTGTTTGATACCAAAATCAAGTACAGCAATGTTATATTTACCATCACCTAAAGTATAAACTTCTTTAGTGGTTACTTGTTCAACTTGATTATGTACAGCAGGAGTATTCAGCAGAGCTTCTACTTCTTCTTGCGGCATTTCAGCAGGTACGATTACACCTTGCATAACACCGTTGTCACGGATTTTGCGGGTAATAGCGCGAGTATCAACGCCTACCAGAGCAGGTACATCCTGTGCTTCCAGGAATTGCTCTAAAGTTTCTTCGCTACGCCAGTTGCTCGGAGTATCGCAAAGCTCACCGATAACGAAACCTTGGAAGAAAGATTTTTTATTTTGGTTAAACATTGCATTGCAGCCATAGTTGCCAATCAGAGGATAAGTCATAACAACGATTTGACCGCAGAAAGACGGGTCGGTCAGGGTTTCTTGATAACCACTCATACCGGTAGTGAATACAACTTCACCTACTGCATTGCGTTTACCGTACAAAGTACCTTCAAAAACGCTACCGTCTTTAAAAACTAATTTACCTTTTTTCAGTGTTTTGTGCATACTACACCATCTCTCATTACAAATTTACCATGCAGCATAGTAGCAACTGCTTTGCCTTTGCAAGCCTTGCCTTCATACGGAGTGAATTTGCCGCGGGTATAGAATTTAGAACTGTCAACAGTCCATTCTTTATTTAAGTCCATTACAGTGATATCAGCAACGCCGCCCTCTTTCAAGGTACCGCCTTGCAGTTTGAATAATTTTGCAGGTTCGCAGCTCATTTTGCTGATAATAGTATTTAAATCAAATACATGAGTGTGATATAAATCGGTCAGCATAACGCCTAAAGAAGTTTCCAAACCACAGAAACCATTGGGAGCATAACGGAATTCAACATCTTTTTCTTCCGGTGCATGAGGAGCATGGTCGGTAACGATAGCGTCAACAGTACCGTCTAAAACAGCTTCACGCAAAGCTTGTACGTGGTCCCAGCTACGCAGCGGAGGACTTACGCGGGTTGCAGAGCTGTAGTTTGCGCAAGCTTCATCAGTTAAGGTTAAGTGATGAACGGTAACTTCACTGGTTACGTTTACGCCTTTCTTTTTATATTGACGAATAATATCAATAGCACCTTTAGATGCTACGTGGCAGATATGTACATGTGCACCGGTATATTCAGCGATAATGCAGTCACGTGCAACAGCGATATCTTCAGAAATGGAAGGTACGCCGGGAACGCCGATTCTTGCGGATACTTTACCTTCATGCATATAGCCTTCTGCAGCCAATTCAGGATCTATTGCATGGCACATGAGCGGTTTATCAAATGCACTGATATATTTAGCAGCCAGTACAAACAGGCGGGAGCTATCTACATAATGACCGTCATCAGAGAAGCCCATCGCACCTTTTTCTGCCATATCGCCCATTTCAGCCAGTTCTTGGCCTTTTTCGCCTTTGCTGATAGCGCCGATAACTTCTACATTAGCATAGCTTTCTTCAGCAGCACGTTGTTTGATACCGCTGACAATAATAGAATTATCAACAACAGGTTTAGTATTAGGCATACAAGCAACAGTGGTAACACCACCTGCTGCAGCAGCTTGAGTACCGCTGATGATATCTTCTTTAGCTTCTAAGCCGGGTTCACGCATATGGGTATGCACGTCAATCAGACCAGGAGTTACAACCAGTCCGGTTGCATCAAACACTTCATCGGCTGCTTCAGTAATACCGGTGCCCAGGGTTTTGATTTTGCCATCCTCTACCAGGATATCCATTACTGCATCTAAGTTTTGGCTGGGATCTACAACCCTACCGTTTTTAATCAACGTTTTCAATGTGTTTACCTCCTGTTAAAGTCAAGAATAAAAGTGCCATACGTACTGCTACGCCGTTTTGTACTTCAGTACGGATAGCTGCATTATCACAGTAGCCAACTTCCCAAGAAATTTCCAAGCCACGGTTCATCGGACCAGGATGGAGCACAGTTACATCAGGTTTAGCCAGTTTCAAACGGTTTTCGTTCAAGCCGAAGATACGTGCATATTCACGCGGAGAGGGGAACAAACCTTTCTTTTGGCGTTCCAATTGAATACGCAGAACGTCGATAACGTCAGCACCTTCGATTGCTTCTTCAACACGTTTGTGGACAGTTACGCCCAAAGATTCAATATCATGAGGCATCAAAGTCATCGGACCTGCAACATGGACATCAGCGCCCATTTTAGTCCAAGCAGCGATATTAGTACGAGCAACACGGCTGTACAGGATATCACCGAGAATAGCCATTTTCAAGCCCTTCAGATTTTTACCTTGCTCACGCAGAGTGAACATATCCAGGAAGCCTTGAGACGGATGAGCATGTGCACCGTCGCCGGCATTAATGATTACAGGGTCTGCAACTTGAGCTGCATATGCTGCTGCGCCTTCAATAGGATGACGCATAACGATTGCATCGCAAGCCATAGATTGTACGGTCAAAATTGTATCGCGCAGGCATTCACCTTTTACAACGCTGGAGTTGCCGGTAGTAATATTTACTACATCAGCACCAAGGTATTTACCTGCCAGTTCAAAGGAAGTACGTGTACGGGTACTGGGTTCATAGAACAGATTGATAATAGATTTGCCACGCAGAGAGGGCACCTTTTTAATATCCCTCTTCATAATCTTTTTCATTTCCTCAGCAGTTTTGAGCACCAGTTCGATTTCTTCAACACTGAGGCTTTCCAGATCCAGTATATCTCTGCCAATCAGAGATACATTTGATTTTGCCATTAGCTTTACCTCCCATAAAATGTTTACTAAATAAAAATAAAAAGCCTTCTCGTCCCCATGAAGGTACAAGAAGGCCTTGTTAATCAACAATCAGCATAACCTTGCAGTCTCACGGGACCAATTTAAAGGTACATTTGCGTTATGTATATTTTACACCCATACAGGCTTTACGTCAAATATTTAATTAAAAAATTTTCCGTTTTCATGTATGCATCTAAAAATAAAATTGCCTATAACCTATTTTCACCATTGTAAATTTATAGTAAAATTAATAGATATGGTTTAAAATTTTTTCTTGATACGATATACTCAACTCCATAGGAAAGGATTAGTGACTAATGCGTAATACTATCATCGACAATATCCGCGGCATCTGTATGCTTGGCGTTATCGGCATTCATATCGGCAGCTTAGCACTAGCACCGAATAATTTTACTCTATACTGCTTTTTAGAAGTACTGAGCCGCTACAGCGTTCCTGCCTTCTTCTTTATCTCCGGCTACGGCCTCTGCTGCACCGACAGAACGCTTTTAAGCGGTGGCAAACTCAACTATCTGCAGTTTATGAAGAAACGTTTGCAAGGTGCAGGTCTTCCCTATTTCAGCTGGTCCATATTTTACCTTATTTATTTCTGGCTGATTCTGCCGCCAGGATTCATCAGCTGGCGTCCCTTGAACGTAGCTTTTGTGCTTTTCTTCGGTCTGGCCTGCTATCATCTGTACTTTATGGTTATCCTTCTGTGGTTCTACGCTCTTTATCCCTTGTGGCGTACCCTTTTACGTGGTATCCTGCGTTATAGTATTCCCGCAGGTCTTGTATTGCTCTTTGCTTTCCAATTAGGCTTCAACTGGTGGACCACCCATCCCGGTCTGGACGTCAGCCAATGGAATGTATTATGGAAGAACTTCTTCAACTACCGTTTAAATTACTTGCCGCTGCATTATCTGTTGATCTTCATGAGCGGCTGCTTAGCAGCAGTACATTGGGATAAGCTTTTAGGACTGCTCCGTAAATACGCTCCTGGAGTAATTGCTTTATATGCTCTCTCTATTGCTTGGTTCGTCGGCAGCAGCTATCATGCTTTCACTTATGAAAATTACAGCCTGCTGGACATTGCCAATACCTATCATCAGCTTAGTCCCCAGGGCTTAGTTTATACTGTCTGCTCCCTGCTCTTCTTCTGCCTAGCTTTGGATTGGCTCGAACGCAAAAGCCAAAATGCCGATACATCTCTTATCCTGCGTAAACTGCAAGCGGCCATCACCGTACTTTCTGCCAATTCCATGCTCATTTATTTTATTCATCCGCTTATTTTAGATTGGCTGAGCAGCCTGTATAATTACTTCGGTATTATTATGACCGTCAAAAAAGTCTGCTTCTCCTATGTACTGTTAGTTGCAGGCTCACTTCTCTTGAGTATGATTTTAACTAAATTATTTGCCCGCAATAAATATCTAAGCCTGTACTTTACAGGTAAAGCGCACAAAAAATAAATATTATTTAGAGGTAACACCATGACTAAAACTTTAAAATATTATTTATCTAAAGGTTACGATAAAAAAACAGCAGAATATTTCTTGAAAGGTAAAAGGACCATCAAAACTATTAAACCCAATGATGACTATTCTTTACTAATTACCTTTGATAACGGTGAACAAAAACTGTTTGATGTTGCTCCGCTTATAGAAAAAGGTTGGATATTTACACACATCCAACAAATTGAAATTTTCCGACATGTTTATTTAGATAATTTCGGCTGCCCTGCATGGGATATAAATCCTAATATCAATGGCAAAAATATCTTAGAAAACAAAATAGATATATCAGCTGACAGATGTTATATTGAAGGTATTCCTGTGAAAGACATCTAAGTTAGCCGGAGGCATTTCGCTTCCGGCTAATTTTTTTGTTGAAAAGATAGTAAACCAAAAACTGTTCAAACTATTACAAGAAAAAAAGCCAAAATGAGTAAGCTTATTATAAAGCACTCAAGCTTTTTCACTTCTCCTAAACTCTATTTTTTCCGCTTAGCCTAAAACCTTTTCCCGCAACAGCTCAAAGAAAGTTTCAATACTATTATTATTGACATATACTAAGCGTTCTTTATACTCTTTTTTATCACGTTCGATATTAATATTTTCCTTGATTTTGAAATATTGGGTATGAGAACAATGCTGCGTATTAAAGAAAATCAAATCCGCCGTTTTTAAAATATTAACATTAAAGTTAACGTTTTCATGGTCGATATAAGTAAACTTCGGATATTTTTCTTTAATCTTGTTCTGCCAATTAGCATGACCACCGATAACCAAAACCTTCATTCCCCGTAAAGCACGTTCCAGCTTATCACAAACACTGGCAGGAAGTTTCGGCTTCGGCTCTACAGTTACCGTTTTTTCTATCTGCTCTACTTCCTTATTACCCGGTAGAGTATCCGCCTCCAACTTCAAGAAATCTATCCAATTGATAATACTCTTATACTTTTCCTGTTGCTGTTGATATAAAAGCAGCAATGTTTCATGCTTCTTAACCGCCAAAGCAGCCTCCGCCTGACTATTCGCTAGCTCTTGTTGCAAAGCTTCCACCTGCATAGTGAATAAATTATTATCCTTTGCTAATTTATCAATCTGCTTTAAGCCCTTATTGCCGTTTAAAGAAGATAATTCTCTATTGCTTTTCTCCAATTCTGCAATACGCTTTTTATACTTTTCACAGACCTCCTGTAAAGTATTAAACTTTTTCAAGGTAATTTTATTTTCCTTGAAAACATCTAATTCCTTTTGGACATTAGCTACCTTTTTATCCGCTTCTGCATCCTTCGCCTCTAATTTATCTTGCAGCTTATCTACATACATAGACAGTCCTTGTAAAATAACCATATATGGATTATTTAACGCTGAATCTTCTAAAGAGCCATTATATTTTTCAAAAAACTCCAAACCGATAGCCTTGCAAATTTGACTGATACGTTTTGCAGGCATTGCTCCCTCAATCTTGTCCACTAAAGACAAGGTTATCAAACCGTGGTCAGCATCCTCCTTTTGCAAAATCAGCTTAGCTTTATAATCTTTCTTTTTGCCATAGGCATGAACAGCAAAAGTTACTTTGTCCTCTTCCTCAATAAGCATCAATCTAAACTCAAGAGCAACCAGAGCTTTTTTATTTTGCAGCTTATACTGACCCTCTTTAAACAAAGGACTGATAATATCCTTAATAAAAACATTGTATTCATCTAAATAACCGACGCTATAATCAAAATCATCCTCTGGTAATGGAATTGGCAAACAATCTGCCAATTCATCGACAAATTTAATATTTTCTATTTCCATTTCCCCATCTCTCCTTATTTTAAGCAAAGTTCTCCATAAACTTAACAAGATATTCTTGAGCATTTTTCGCCCAAAATGCATTCTTTTTCTCCATAACATATTTATCTTCTAAAGATTGCTCTTTATTCAAGTAAACCTTAATACGTTTGCCTACATCATTATACACCTTGTTTAAAGAACGATTAATTTTTTCTTATCTATCTTTATTGAAGATGTCCTTTGCTCTCACTCATTATATAGTATAGCAACATTTTAATAAATTTGCCTTTAAAAAAAGTTGCAAATTATCCTAAAACTAAATATCTAAAGTTTATTAGCAAAAGCAGCAAGCTCATTAAACAACAAAAAACTTCACCTAGCTATTTACAACAACAGCTAAGTGAAGTTTTATTTTTTCTTATTTATTTTGTCCTTGCCATAATAAACGAATCGGTAGATTAGAGGCTCCAGGAGGTGACCAGATAAAATTATATTCCCCTGCTGTCAGCTCGGTAATCTTAGCTGCATCATCGACCTTATTACCAAAGGCCACATCATGCTCAGGTAAAGCAATAAGCTGACGTGTTTTGGTAGTCTTGTTCTCCAACACGCCATAACCGGCAAAGGGTCCGCCAATCGGGCTGATAATAAAACTTACCGGCTTTTCTCCGACAACTGTGAAATGAACATGATAAATAACACCATAATTACCATAGTTTTCTACAGATTTATTATCGGGAACGTCAATTCCCTTTAAATAACCTTCATTTTCATTGTCCGCCAGCTTCAGCATAACAGCAGTGTCAGCACTAATCGGCTGCAACACTTTATAGTTCCAATCACTGTTGTCGAAAGTACCGCGCAAGGGATGCTCATCCATCGGTAAAACAGCTGCATCCTCATTAAAGAGTTCAATATCTTGCTGTGGCTCGCACATCAGCACCGTAACCTGCAACGGCTTATCCAGATGCAAATCTATAATACCTGTCACTAATCTTCCGTACGGTAAAATAACGCCCTTGCCGCTTAACAGCTCTACGCTGCGGGAAAAGCCTAAATTACCTTCATACGGAACCTGAGTATCATCATTAAAGTATTTCTGCAAAGCCTGTTTACCGTCACGCATATAATCATAATGATAACCACCGATGCCGTTACGCAGCATTTTATAATGTGCAGGGCGGAGGTTATCTGTATTCGTCAACAGCACCGCCAGTTTCTTTTTGCCGCCGATATTATTAACGTGATGAAAGAAAAGACGTACATCGCCTTGCACTGTATCACGATATAAAATACCTGTAGCATTAACCATTTCCGGACTGTCGCTGAAAATCAGCTTCGGTCCGCTTTTCTGCAGTTCTGTTTGCGCTGTAGCAGCCTGATAATCCTCGGGGATACTAATCGGCTCCTGGGCTGCTGCCATAGAGCAAGCACTACAGATCATACAAAAAGTAACAATGTTAATAATTCTTTTGAACTTCATTAAAATACCTCTACAAAAATATACACTCCTCCATAGAAAAATGGAGGAGTGAGAGCTGATTATTCAGTTAAGCTGTTTTGATAATCCTGCATGAACTGAGCTAATCCTTTGTCTGTCAGCTGGTGCTTAATCATCTGTTCTAAAACTTTAGTTGGAATAGTTGCAATCTGACAACCGGTCAACATAATTTTTTCTACATGAGCTACACTACGAATACTGGCAGCAATGACCTCGGTTTTTATACCGTAAAGCTGAAAGGCCTTGACGATATTGGCTACTAAAGCCACACCATCGGTACCGATATCATCCAGACGTCCTACGAACGGACTGACATAAGCAGCACCGGCACGAGCAGCCAAAAGAGCCTGAGCCATACTGAATACTAAGGTAACGTTAGTTTTTATGCCTTCCTTGCTTAAAAACTTTACTGCTTTCAAACCTTCGGCTGTACAAGGAATTTTAACAACGATATTGTCAGCAATCTTTACTAATTCATGAGCTTCTCTGAGCATACCGTCAGCATCACTGCTGATAACCTCGGCACTTACAGGCCCCTCTACTAAAGCAGCGATTTCAGGAATTACTTCAGCCTGAGTACGACCGCTTTTAGCAACTAAGCTAGGATTGGTGGTAACGCCATAAACAACACCCCAATCGACAAATCGTGCAATTTCATCTACATTTGCAGTATCCATAAAGATTTTCATAAAACAACGCCTCTTCTTTTCTATTGCCTTTATCAGCTGGAGCTTAGCAGAGGCCTATTACATTGCCAAAAGACTTAGGGCAGAATTACTACTTTGTCTGCATTAGTTTGTGCAGGCAGACTCATAGTCATTGCATTGCTCCAAACCAGCAATTTGTCACCCTGCTGGATTTTATTATAATCCTCGCAAGCATTTTTATCAATAGTAGCAATAATATCATTATTTTTATTAAGAACACGTACACCATTGCCATCTTCAGCAGGAAGTACTTGTGCTACTTCAAAATACATCGGCAAAACTTTTTCTACATCACCAAAAACAAGAGCATAAGCACGTGCTTGAGGCGGCAGGCTACGAGTCATAGCAGAAGAAACATAAGCTTCTACGTGTTGACCAACCTTTAAAGCGGACGGACGACGCAGTTTGCCGTTTTCGCCGTTTACTACATAAGTTGCTTCGCTAACAATAGTTTCTACAGCAAATTTTTGATTGTTTTCTTGTACGGTTACTCTGTCACCGCTGATTTCCACAATAGTACCGCTGATATGTTGGATTTCCGGAGCACGCATTACTTCGGGATTTACATCAAATTCTTGTGCTTGTACAGGAGTTTGCAATACAGCAGCATTTTCTGCAGCCAAGCTAGTACCCATACCTAACGCAAATACGCAAGTCATAACTAAAGCAGCTTGTTTCATCATTTTCATAAAAATCAACCTCCAAAGCATTTATTATTATTAAAATTTATTGTTGTCTTGCTTTATGTTTATTAGTATAACAAAATATTATGGCGAAACAATGTCAATTTGGCTAAATTTTTATTTATTTTTTATTTATGAGAAAAATGGATAGCAGTTTCCACTAAAAAAGCTGCTGCCTTCCACAAGCAGTCCTCATGGAAATTAAAATAATTATTATGATGACTAGCAGCGATTTCTGTACCATACATCATATAAACTGCACGTCCGCCACGCTCCTGCACCCTATCGATAAAATAAGCACAATCTTCACTGCAACCGATATCGGCATGCTCCAAAATTTTTCCGTAGTGGCATTTTTGCTCAGCCAGCACCGCCAGCTCATGAGCCATGGCCTTATCCGCCTTACATACAGAAGCAGCACCTGTCGTTGTCAGCTCCACATCTACATCATATAAGGCAGCACTTGCTTGAAGCATTCGTACAGCTTCCTGCGTCATGAAATCATTAACCTTGGTAGTCGCACCACGAGTTTCCAGCTGCATAAAGGCCTTGTCTGCCACTACATTACGCCCTGTACCTGCGTGCAGTACGCCAACATTAATACGGCTTGCACCATCACTATGACGGGCTATAGTATTTAAGGAAATAGCAGCTTGTGCCGCGGCTAACAAAGCATTCTTCCCCTCTTCCGGTGCTGCACCGGCATGAGCAGCTACACCGGTAAAGGCAGCATCCATTTTGGTAGTCGCCAAAAAACCATCCGTCATCGTTACCAATAAATCATCCTCACAGGCAGCAAATCCCAGATGGCCGCTGAAGAAATAATCAACATCATCAACTACACCTGCTTTGACCATAGCATACGCACCACGCACGCCCTCCTCCGCAGGCTGGAAAATAAGCTTTACTTTGCCAATTAATTCATCCTTATGCTTGGCCAAAAGTTCTGCCACAGCTAAACCAACAGCCACATGACCATCATGACCACAACCATGCATCGCATGTTCATGACGGGAAGCAAAGCCCTCTTGATATGGCAGATGCTTATCATCCTGCGCTTCATCTAAATCATTGGCGTCCATATCAAAACGAAAGGCGATGGTTTTACCAACCTTACCGCTGTCTAAAACAGCTACAATCCCGGTCTTACCACCCTGCATTTTTTCTACTAATTCTGCATCCGCACCTTCATTCAGCGCACGCTGCATATATTTACGTAAGCTGACCTCACTTGGTACACCCATCATAGCAGATCCGTCAATAACATCAGCACCAAAATGCACTATATAACCAAGCTGACGTAATTTTTTAATAACAATACAAGCTGTACGGAACTCCGTCCAACCTGTTTCCGGAAATTTATGTAAATCACGTCTTTGTGCAATAATCTGCGGACTTAATGCTTCCGCCTGCTCCCAAATACTATTCACCTAAGCGCCTCCGTTTATTCAAATAATACTACCTGTTCATCATCAGCTGTCAAAAATACTTCGCCCTGCGGTTTTACTCTGTTCTTATTATTTACCCAAGTACCACAATCGGGACAGTTAATGGAAGAAGACAATAAAGCCCACGCCAAATGCCGTCCGCAGGTCGGACAAATAAATTCTGCCTGCAGTAATTCCTCTTGATGTTTTTTCATAGCAACCAGCCTCCATTATGTTCTTTCATTATAGCACGAACACTAGCGAATGCAAATTACACAAAAAGAACCGCCTGCTTTACAGACGGTTCTTGCTTATATTATTTCACGCACCGATAATAGGTCTGCCCTCCATAGTATTCACTAATTTGGACAGCTCCCATTTAATCGTTTCTTCCGGATGCTGATAATTACCCATATCGCGTAAATCTCTTTCGCGTACTTTTTCCTTCAGGAATTTATCGTCATCCTTTTTATACACAAATAAATCAGCATTGGCTTCTACACGTACATAAGTATCATGGTCCTCAAAATTCATACCGAAGCCGGTCATCATTTGTTCTTCCATATCATAAACACGAGCCACTACTAAAACATCAACTTTACTTTTTTCTGCCAAGGCCTGCAAGGAAGCCTTATCCAGCTTAACCTTACTATTAACAGCCTCACTGACAAGACGTTGAGCCGTACCATCATCAGTAATCTGATAATAAGGAAAATGGTAAGCCCATTTTACTACGGAACGCCATGATTTATACACATCGCCGTTAACGCCTCCATCATGGTCTATGACAACAAAGGCCACCGGTTTCTCCGGAAATTCTGCACGTGCATTCTGCGGTAAAACACATACCGCCATCAGCAGCAATACGGCAACAAAACTAAGAAGCTTAGCTAATTTCTGCATTTCTCTCACCGCCTCAAAATACAACTGAATCAATAGTAAAAATTTATCTTACAGCTTAGAATCAGCAAGAAAGGCTTTTACTGTCTTAATTTGGTAAGCAAAGGCCTTTTGGTAAATATCATTAGGTGCAATCCGTTCACTATCAGTACGTTTAGCCACAACACCGCATAAAGCAGCTGCCTGCAAGCCCAAAGCCTGTGCTGTTACAAACAAGGTTGCTGTTTCCATTTCGTAATTTAAAGCACCCAATTGCTGCCATTCCTTCATAGAGCCACGGAAAACACGGGGCACATAACCGGAAAAGCTATCATATCGCTCCTGACCCGGCCAGAAGGTATCACTGGAAACAGAAATACCTACATGATAAGGCACATCGCATTTTTCTGCTGCACGCACCAAACCCTCAGTCATGGAAAAGCTGGCTACAGCAGGAAAAGCTGCCGGTGCATAATGATGGGATGTACCATCAAGACGCACTGCTGCTTTATTGATAATCACATCACCTAAGTCTACTTTATCCTGAATCGTTCCTGTAGTACCGAAACGCACTACATGAGTAATACCCATTCGTGCTAATTCTTCTAAGCAAATAGCTACAGAAGGTCCGCCCATACCTGTAGAGCAGACTAATACAGGACGTTCTGCAATATAAGTTAAAAAACTGGTATATTCTCGATGCTCAGCAAGGGGTCTGCTATCAGCACCTAAAGCTTCTGCTAAAGGCTGTACACGTCCTGGATCCCCTGGCAGTACTGCCAATGTTGCCCCCTGCAAATCTTTTTTGGCAAAGCCTACATGATATAAAACTTCATCTTCACGGGCATAATTTTTTTCCATTGTTCTGCCTCCCAACTGAGTGCCTATATGCAGACTTATTTCTTATAAACAGCCTTGCTGCCTACATCTAAAGGTGCAAGCTGCATAAAATCGGCAATAGTAGCACCAAGATCAGCGAAAATCTGCATCGGTACTAATTCACCCTTCGTAAAATGTGCACCACTGAACAATACAGGAATTTTTTCACGAGTATGATCCGTACCGCTCCAAGTCGGGTCATTACCATGATCGGCAGTAATCAATAATAAGTCATCCTCCTTGAGCAAAGAAGTAATCTCCGGCAGACGACTATCAAAATATTCCAAGGCTTCGCCATAACCACGTACATTACGACGATGACCATAAGAAGAATCAAAATCTACAAAATTAGTAAAGACGATGGTGTTATCAGGTGCATCCTTTACAGCCTGCACAGTAGCATCCACCAGTTTTTCCAAACCGCCTGCAGGATAATGCTTACTGATACCGCGATGTGCAAAAATATCGGCAATTTTGCCTACAGCATAAACATTGCCGCCTGCTGCAGTCATTTTATCCAATAATGTTGCTTTGGGAGCAGGAACTGCATAATCATGACGATTAGTAGTACGTACAAAATCAGCAGCACAAGTACCTACAAAAGGACGGGCAATGACGCGGGCAATCTTATAAGGCTGTACCAATTTATAAGCAATTTTGCATAAATCATATAAGCACTCTAAGCCAAAGGTTTCTTCATGTGCAGCAATCTGCAAAACACTATCGGCAGAGGTATAAATAATCGGCTTACCTGTTTTCATATGCTCCTCGCCTAATTCCTTAATAATTTCGGTACCGGAAGCATGACATTCACCTAAGACACCTGGTAAATGACCTTCACGTAGCAAATTAGCAACTAATTCCTGAGGAAAGCATTTAGCCACATCAGGAAAATAGCCCCAATCAAAATCTACAGGAACACCGGCAATTTCCCAGTGTCCGCTTAAAGTATCCTTGCCACGGCTGACTTCCTGAGCATAGGTATAAGCACCAAGAGTATGCTCTGCACCTAAATGTGCTGCCAGCTCCTTACCACGGCTGAGTACTGCAGCCTTTTCCAAACCTCGCTCTGCTAAATGCGGTAAATACAACGGCTTAGGCTGCCCCTGTTCATCACGGCGGTTAGCTGCAAACCAATCACAGATATGCCCCAAGGTATCTGCCCCCTCATCACCAAAGGCAGCGGCATCATGGGCATAACCAATTCCGAAAGAATCCATTAATAAAATAATTGTACGAGCCATAAAATCACCTGCTTTCAAAAACACAAAGCATTAGAAGCCTAAATTTTCCCCTACTAAAATAACCTTAATTCTATGTACATTTCTGCAAGTACGAGTAAGCAATACTTGAGAACAAAGGCTGTCAGGCTTTTGACACAACGCACAAATACCGGTTTGAGCACAAGGAGTTGCCAGACCGCTGAAACGTGCTGCATTAATAGTGCCGGCTACATTATGTGCACGAGCGATAGCCTCGTCCACAGTACCGACAACTTTATTTACACCGACAACAACCAGAACCTGCTTAGGCCCGAAAACAAGAGCTGCCACACGATTACCATTGCCGTCGATATTGACTAACTGTCCATCCTTAGTAACAGCATTACTGCTCATCAGATAAGTATCACATAATAAAGACTTACGCATCAGTTCAGTTTTTTCTTCTGCACAAGTAGCTAAATCTCTATCAATAACAGTATAATTCTTTTTTACTGCCTCCAGCAGACCTATTTCTTTAATGGTTACAGAACCGCCCCAAGCTACAACATCCTGCTCAGGAATAAGTGCTAATGCTTGCTTGCACGCCTCTTCTTTCGTCGCACAGTAATAAGCACCGAAGCCACGCTGCTCAAGCATTTTTACTAAAGATGCACCTAATAATCTGTTACGTATAACTTCTGCCTCTTCCATAACAATCGGCCTCCCTTGAGTTTAATCCTCTAAATCACCGATAACGACCTCATCCTTACCGTCTTCCTCTGCCAAAAAAACTGTAATAGCCTCTTTATGAGAAGTCGGTACATTCTTGCCTGCAAAATCAGCACGAATCGGCAGCTCACGGTGACCACGGTCAATCAACACTGCTAATTGGATAGCACGGGGACGACCCATATCGATAACAGCGTCCAACGCCGCACGGATAGTACGTCCTGTATATAATACGTCATCTACCAGAATAATGGTTTTACCGTTTAAATCTACATCAATCTCTGTACCATGAATAATCGGATTATAAGCCAAAGTAGATAAATCATCACGGTATAAAGTAATATCCAACATACCTACCGGTACTTCTACATTTTCAATATCCTTAATAGTAGCTGCCAAACGCTCGGCAATAGGCACGCCACGGGTACGGATACCAACCAGAACGATATTCTCTACACCTTTATTTCTCTCGATGATTTCATGAGAAATACGCACAATGGCACGGCGCATTGCCTTATCGTCCATAATGACGTTTTTCTTAACAAAATTACTCATCTCAGTCACCTCAAATATAAGTATTGCATGTCGACAACATAAATTGTCTGAGAACGCACAAAAGCTATCAGTTAAACTGTCCTAAACGCAGACGGGTAACAATCTTATGCATATCCTCCGGCAAAGGAGCTTCAAAACACATACGCTCACCTGTACGCGGATGCGTAAATTCTAGGGTTTGGGAATGCAAAGCCTGTCCCTGAATAGAAAAAGGTGTTTTCATCGGAGAATATTTGGGATCACCTACCAAAGGATAACCTAAATATTCCATATGCACACGAATCTGGTGTGTACGTCCTGTACGCAGCTTGCAACGGACAATAGTATACTTGCCGAAACGCTCCAGCACCTTGTATTCAGTAATGGCGATACGTCCATCTTCTTTCACCACAGCCATTTTCTTACGGTCATTTTTATCGCGGGCAATCATAGTTTCAATCACGCCGCTGTCAGTTTTTACATTACCACGCACCACTGCCAAATAAGTACGTTTAGCAGTTTTCGCCTGAATCTGCTCCGATAACGAAATATGTGCCGCATCATTTTTAGCACAAATCATAATACCACTGGTATCCTTATCCAGACGATGGACAATACCCGGGCGGATAACACCATTAATACCGGACAAATTTTTACAGTGATACAAAAGGGCGTTAACCAAAGTACCGCTATAATTACCTGCCGCAGGATGTACCACCATACCGCGGGCCTTATTTACAACCACCACATCATCATCCTCATAGATGATATCCAAAGGAATATTTTCCGGCTGCACATCTAAAGGCTGCGGTTCAGGTAAAGTAACGATGATTTCATCACCTTTTTTTACCTTATAATTCGACTTCAGAACCTTAGTCCCCTTCACCGCACGACCTTCCTCCAATAATTTTTGCATATTAGAGCGGGTAACCTCTAAAAGTGCTGCCAACGCTACATCAGCACGTTGACCTGCATATTCCTCCGTAATAATTAATTTTTCTTGTTCTCCAGTACTTCCGTTTGCAAAATGCTCCATATAATCAATCCTACTCCTGTACAAATAGCAATATCAGCCACATTAAATACGGGCCAGATACGAAAATCAAAAAAGTCGATTACTAAACCCTGTCTAGCTCTATCAATCAGATTGCCGATTGCACCGCCGGCAAACAAGGCAGCACCGATGCGTGCCCATAAACCTAACGCATCAATTTCTTTGCGTAAAAACCACATGACAGCGACTACAATTACAGCAATCAATACAAATAACCAACGACTGCCTTCTAACATACCAAAAGCAGCACCAGGATTTAAAATAAAAGTCCAATGGAAAATTCCATCCAATACCGGTACGCTTTCCCCCAACGCAAAATGAGTGACCACATAATACTTTGTTACTTGGTCAACTACAATCATCAATACAGCCAATAAAATGTAAACCATATAATGCTAATACTCCTATTTTATCTTATTAAATATATTATACCACATCTTTGATATTATAATGTATCCTTATTATGAAGTCCGAAAGAAAAAATAGCGTGGAATACCTCTCAGTCACCTTTCGGTGACAGCTCTCCTTACAAGGAGAGCCAGGCAACTACTATTTTGCTTCAGCAAAAGTTGTTACTAACGTGTTCTCTCGTACTCTACACTAACTATTTCTACCGCAGTAAATTAGCACTTCTAACTTCAGCTTAACGAGCTTGCCTCTCCTCGTGAGGAGAGGTGCCGAGTGCAGCGAGGCGGAGAGGTCTTGCTCACGCTTCAGTATCACCTGCCACAAAAAAATAGAGCCATTCCCTCAAATGTCAGCTTGTTAACTGCTCAAGGAAATGGCATTGCTGTACGTTGTTAAGTAACAAGTGTTATTTCTAATTACAATTTATTTTTTATGTAAAAAAGAATAATTAAACAAATCACATATATCTGCTTACTCTTCTGAATCTTTAACTACTTTCTTTCTAAATTTATCTATGCATTCTTGCTTACTATCCTTCCAATTAACCCAACCATTACAAGACTGATTTATTACCAAGGCACCTGCAAAACTCGGAGAACATGCACCCAAATAGTAATCTTCTTTAAGTACGCCATTAGCATCAATGCACATTTTACTTCTTTCAATCTTAACATTCTTAGGCACTCCATAGCCCTCGTTCATACTCAGTACGCTATCTTTCAGAAGAGTCCATGTTCCAGCTTTTATCATAACTTTAGCCTTAATAATTTTATTATCAGACTTTTTATTACGTTCCAAAAAATACTCTCCATCATATATTGCCTGAGCCTGCGTAGCAGCAGCAGCACCAGTAAATATATCCCCCTTTGTTTCATCTTTAGGATAAATAACTTTACCATCAAGAGCAGAAAATAATTGCATAGCAACGTTTACATCAATAGCAAATAACTCTGTATTAGCAATCTGCCTTTGAGCAAAAACCGTATGCATCATTGCTTCTTTATCATCAAAATCATCTACTTCAATAGCTAATTTTCTCTTCAAGCCAACAACATTACAATAACCATTATGCTCTAAATAATACATACGTTTCTCATAATTGTCAGTTTTTGTTTTATCAATCTTGATAATTCCTGGAACTATGGTCGTCATAATATAAATTACGCCTTTCTTAGATTCGGCCATCTAAAACGCTCCCTATTTTTTCTATAAATTTTTAATACAATTTGTGACGCTATCTTTAACAATCAGTATATATCACGATAACTTATATTTAAATTTCTTTATACAAATTATACAAAAAATCCCCCACCAAAAGGCAGGGGAAAATTTGTAGCATTCTAGTATTAGTAGAGTAATTTATTAGCAATAACCAAACGTTGGATTTGGTTGGTGCCTTCATAGATTTGCATGATTTTAGCGTCACGCATCATTTTTTCTACCGGATATTCTCTGCTGTAGCCATAGCCACCCATTACTTGAACAGCATCGGTGGTTACTTGCATAGCAACGTCAGCAGCATAGCATTTAGCCATAGCAGCTTCTTTGGAGAATTCCATGCCTTCATCACGCATCCAACAAGCTTTCAGAACCATCAGACGAGCAGTTTCAACTTTGATAGCCATATCAGCCAGCATAGCTTGAACCATTTGGAAAGAAGCGATAGGTTGACCAAATTGACGACGTTCTTTAGCATATTTTACTGCACAGTCCAGAGCAGCTTGAGCGATACCGACGGAAACAGCGCCAACAAACGGACGAGCACTGTCCAAGGTGTTCATAGCAATACGGAATCCTTCGCCTTCGCGGCCAACACGATAGGATTCAGGGATTACAACGTCTTGCAGGATAAGTTCGCAGGTATTGGAAGGGCGGATGCCCATTTTGTCTTCTTTTTTGCCGATGGAGAAGCCCGGAGTGTCTTTCGGAACGATGAAAGCAGTCAAGCCACGGATACCACCGGATTTACGGGTGTTAGCGAATACCAAGAAGATATCAGCCAGACCACCGTTGGTGATGAACATTTTAGTACCGTTTAAAGTATAGGTACCGTTTTCTTTATTTTTTTCTGCACGAGTGGAAACACCGCCAGCATCACTGCCTGCACCGGGTTCGGTTAAAGCAAATGCAGCCAGACCGCCGTTATTTAAAATGTCGCAGTACATTTTCTTTTGTTCGTCAGTACCAGCCAAAAGAACAGGTACAGTAGCCAAGCTGTTAGCAGCCAGAGAAGTTGCTACGCCTGCACAGCCTTTACCTAATTCTTCATAAATAACAGCTACGGAAACGCTGTCCAGACCAGGACCATCTAATTCTTCAGGAACGATAACGTTCAGAAGGCCCATTTCGTTAGCTTTTTCAATCAAGCCGTCACGCATATGGTTTTCCTTGTCCATATCAGCAGCGTAAGGGGTAATTTCTTTTTCTACAAACTCCCTTACCATCTCTTGTAATTCAAGTTGTTCCTCGTTCAATGCAAACTCCATTATATCCTCCTTAAATTATCCATGGCCTTCACAGCCTTGTTTTCCCTGCTTGATAAACTCGGACAAGCTCACCATTTTGCGGGTATTTCTTCGAATCGTCCGACAACGAACATCGTCGTCAGTATTGTTGCCATTAAAGTATCTTCCGCGTCATACATTTCAGCTTCGATGACCATTGTTGAATGTCCGTTATGACGGATACGGCTTCTTACATAAACTCTACCCGCACTATGAACATTACGGATAAAATTCATACTGAAATTTAATGTGGCGACAGCAGCACCGACACTAGCACCGGTTACGCCCAACACAGAATCTGCTAAAGCAGTAAGCACCCCACCATGACAAATGCCTCGGTGATTAAAATGTTTAAGCGGATCTATATCGATACTTACAACCGCACCACCGCAGGTTATTTCATCAATATGTACACCGAAATTGCACATGAAAGAGTTATAACCATACATTTTGCGAATATAAGCCGGAACATCTTTTACCTGTTCCACCACTGACAATCGCCTCGCTTTCGACAGATGAAAATACTCCTGTCATTATATCTTCAATATTTTACCACAAATTCACAATTAACTCAACTGTTTCATGACTGTTTCATGCAAAAAAATATACTTCGGAAAAAGTTACCTGATGCGTTCTTTTCAGCCTATAAGTTTATATTTTTACAGTTAAATACTTTCATTTTATAGTTTAATAAATAATTACGCTGAAATTTTGACATCTATGTGAAAAAAATTATGCCTATGTTAGAACAAAAACAAAACCCCAGCCAGAAAATTTCTGGCCGAGGTCTATAACTGTTTAAAAATTAATCGATAATGTTTTGTTTGTAATCATGATAGAGAACTTTCAGCTCTTCGATGACTTTGCCCATTTTCAGCTTCAAGGCTGCAGCCTTATCATAATCACCCTTGCTGATAGCTTCGCGGATGCCGCTGAAAATGCTCTTTTCTTCAAAAGAGTCTTTAGCCAGCTTAGCACGCAGCAATTGGATTTTGTGCCACATAGCCAAATCGCAGTCGGTGCAGGTATCTTGTTCATGCAATTTTTTCATATCGATAACGTCTTGATAATTTTCCGGAATCAGACGGTTAATAAGCTCGGTTTTCCAACGAATCAAAGCACCTTGTTTAAAGGATTCGATATATTCTTGTTTCAGAATACCGCCTTGGGTCAAAACTGCAACCTTTTCCGGATATTTTTCAAAGGCACAGAGGTTTTCCCAAACAGTTGCCGGCGGCTCGCCAAATAGATGTGCACGTTCTTCTTCGGTGAAATCTTCAAATACGTCATCCTCAGTACGATATTGACGATCTGTATCCAAATAGAAACCTGCTTCACCTGCTTGCTTAGAAATTTCTTTTTCCATTTCTGCCAAGGTTTTATCAGCTTCTACACAAGCTTTGATACCGTCTAAGCAGGACAGATAGAAAACAGCAATAGCAATGTAGGTATTAGTATATGGATTAGGAGAACGCATTTCAATACGGGTTGCTTTCGGATTATCCAAATCACGAATCAGACCTGCCAGAATAGTTCTGTTACGAGATGGATTTTCCGGGCTCATGCCTAAGCTGGTTACAATGCAGACAGGAGCTTCAAAACCAGGTTTCAGACGGTTCAAAGAGTCGATAGTACAAGAAATAAACGGATTGATTACTTCATAGTTTTTCAAAAGACCCATCATAGAACCATAGCCGATAGCGGACAAGAAGTCTTTATGCATATCTTTAGGAGAGAACAAGTTGATGATTTTGCCGTTTTTCATCTTGGCAGCAATACCGACGTGGGTATGTTCGCCGCTGCCTGCAACACCGGGAATCGGTTTAGCTTGGAAGCATACTTCCAAACCGTTCATACGGAATACTTCTTTAACAATGATACGTGCTAAAAGCTCGTTATCACCGGTTTGTACGCCACAGGAGAACTTCCAGTCAACCTCTAATTGTTCCATAACGTGAGTCATATGGCCGGCACCATCGATCTGACCTTTAACACCGCCACATTCTTTATGACCCATTTCCGGCTCCAGACCATAAAAATCCAAAGTTTCGATAGTTTGCTCCAAAGCAGTACGTACGTTACCACGAGTACGTTGCCAATATTGCTCCTGCATCATTTGAGAAGAGGACAATGCTTCGATAGGAGCATCCTCACGGGGAGATTTTACCCAGAATTCCAATTCAGTTGCACTGGTGAAAATCAAATTCTCGATTTCTTCCGGATTTACGTGTTCCAGACCAGCAATATGCGGATGCTTTTTAAACAGCTCCAAAATTTCTTTTTCTACATAGCTTAAAGTATTTTTCAGAATAGAACGAGAGTCAACAAAGTTGCCGTTATGCAGCAGATAGCAGGGAATACGCAGAGTACCAATCATTCTGCCGTTTTCTGCGTCAAAATGTTCATAGTTGTAGTCAATGAACCAGTTAACCTCTTTGTCAACAACCATATCTACACGAGCATTATTTAAAGTAGCGATACCGGGCAATACTACAGAAGAACCATCAGTTTGTGCTGCACTGCCTTCTAAGAAGCTTTGCATATCATCTAAAAAGATTTTCATCGGAATCTTTTCATCAGTGTCATTACCTGCAAAATCAACACCCATTAAGGAAACAAATTTAATTTCCGGATGCATTTGCAGAAGCTCTCTTAAAGATTCTTCATTTTGTTGTTCTGGTTTAATAACATACAATAAATCTTTGTTGTTCATGGTTTCACGCAGCTAGCAGTATAGCTGCACTCCTTTCTCAGTAAACGCAAACTTTCTTATAAAAAATGAAAAAAGACTTCTTTAAGCATAGGTGTTGTTCCAATACTTAAAAAAGTCTCCGTTGACTATTTGAATGTATTATAACAATCATCCGACTTTTTGTCCAGTATTTTATTTAGAGAAAATTTTATTTAATGCAATAATTGTACCATAACGTCTTCTAAGTCTTCATATTTACGACCATCACCACGTGAATCGACATTAATCCGGTTCACAGCTATGATAGCCTTAATCAAGCTTGCAGCACTAAAATTACGACATTGCTGCTGCATTTTTTTAGCTATAAATGGATGTAAGCCCATTTCCTTCCCTACCATAGTAATATCATGGCTACTTTGCATTAATTCTTGGAAACGAGCCAGCTTACGCAAATGGTAATCAATTAAGCCACAAGTAAGTATCAGAGGCACCTTCCGCTGTTTCATCACGGAGAGCATCTCTAACACCTGCGGCAGCTTTTTTTCACTGATAAAATCGCATAATTTAAAATTAGATACCTCGGGCAAATCTACCCAGACTGCTTCCAAATCATCTACCGTCCACGGACTACGCCCATTAGTATAAACAGCTAGTTTGGCAAATTCCTGTTCCATAATAGCCATAGGAACATTATCTACAGGTGCCAGATATTCCAATAACCGCATTTTAGCATCATAAGTAAGATGGGCACCATATTTTTCTGCCAGCTTCTCCAGCCAAGGCTGTGCATTATAAGGCTTTAATTCTTCACACTCACATAATAAGGCGTGGCTTTTTAAAAACTTATACAGCTTAGTCCGTTTATCTAGCTTAGCCGCACTGATAAAGACAGTACAATAATCTGGAATATCCGCTAAAAGCTCTGCCAGCTTATCTAACTGCTGCTTTCTTTCCTCACTAGGAGTTTTACCCAAATTAAAAAATTTACTATCCTTTAAAATAAGTAAGCTCTGACCACAGAAAAACGGATAAGTATTAATCACCGCAGTTATTTCGCGTAAATCAGTATTCTTCTCGATAACGGTTACTTCACGTGAATCAGGTTCGATATCCTGAAAAACGTAATCCTCTATTACCGCCTCTATCTGCTTGCGATAATAATCTTCTTCACCTAAAACAACTATTAAACCTTTGCTATCTAACGGCCTTTTATTCTTTAAGCACGACAGCAATTCTTCAGGATTGATTTTATTTTTATCTTTTTCCGCAGCTGCATCCTTTTTCTTTACCATACCATCACTCCTAAAGATTTTTTAGAACTTAATATACAAATAACTTAAAATTACTAGCTGCAGCACGATAAACAGCGGGATTAATAAACAAAATTTAAGCTTCCTATTTTTATGACGCAAAAGCAACATAGCTAGTAATGCACCAATACTACCACCTACGGCAGCAATGCTTAATAAGCTTTTTTCACTAATGCGCCACTTATGGCGACGTGCCAAATACTTATCACGTGCATATAGCAAAAAACTCACCACATTGATAAGCACAAGATAATTTTCTATTCCTAACAAAATTTTTTTCATCAGCATATTTTTATTATAGTTTATATTGTGCTAGATAGCAATTGCCGCCAGGTATAGTTTTTATAAGAATAACCTTCCACACTCTCGGGCTTGAACACAAGCTTAATGCACCCAAGCTTATCCGTCCGCAAAATTTTACTGCCGCAAGCTTCTAATCTACGTAAGGTTTCCTCTTGCGGATGACCATAACGATTACCTATACCGCAGGAAATAATACTTAGCTGTGGCTGTACCCTAGCTAAAAATTCACTACTGCTGCTGCCTGCCGATCCGTGATGACCTGCCTTCAGCACAGTATAATTACCAATAGTCGACAAAGTTTGCTCACGCTCCAAGCCCATATCACCTGTTAACAAGATTGATGCTCTGCCATATTGTACACTGAGCAAGGTACTGGCCTCATTGCCGCTGACAGCCTCTGTCGGTACATCCAGCACCAGCATTTTGCCATTACGATACTGCCAGCTTCTGCCCTGGTCGGCTACAGTAATTTTTTCCACCCCGCTTTTTTCTGCCTGCTTCCGTAAATTGTCTTGCAGCAAACTACTTGCAGGTGTTAATTCTTCCCGTGGCAATACGATTTCCTTTACAGCACAATTACGTAGCAAGCTTATAGCACCACCTGCATGGTCATAATCATAATGACTTAATAATAAAGCATCTATTTTACTATAACCAAGACTGCGCAAAAAAGGTGCAACAATCCTGCTACCCGTTGCTAAATTGGCTAACCCACCGGTATCAAAAACATATACCTGACGCTCCGGCGTAGTAATAATGGTACAATCACCCTGCCCCACATCGAGAAAATACATGGTAAAATTTTCTTCCCGCGTCTGCTGCCATAACAGCACTCCTGCCATAAGCACTATACAGCAGAATAAACAACAACGACGCTGCCAATTACTCAAAAGTGTACATATCCCTAAATCAAGCCACACCAATAAACCTACATAATAAAGAACATAGCTCCACCATGGCAAAGTGCCGATGGTTACTGTACTATACGGCAACTGTGTCAGCCACTCTGCTTGTACTAATAATTGGCTTAAAAGAAAACCTGCACCACGCAATAATATATCAGCATAAGGCAATAATGCTCCTAACAATGCTAATAAGGCAGCTATCTCTAATATAGGTACTAAAAATAAATTACTAATTAACGATATTAACGATATTTGATGAAAATATATTACTAATAGAGGAATGCTTCCCAGTTGAGCAGCCAAGGTTACTGCTAACCCCTCACGAATGCACTCCGGCCAAGCTTGTGGCATTTTTTGCATACATGGCTGCAACAGCCATATTAAACCGGCAGTTGCACTACACGAAAGCTGAAAACCAACATCTAATAACCATAACGGCTTATAAATTAATAATATTACCATAGTCAGGCACAGCAATAAGCCACGCCTACCACCGCTTCCGCCAATAAGAAAAATGCTGCTCATTAATAAAGCACGCATCACCGGAGGCTGCATACCACATAAACAAGCATAAAAATTTAAAAAAGCAATAATTATTAATTTCCGCCAATCAGCTAAAAATTTCGGCAACATTAACTTTAACAATGCGGCCAATAAAACTAGATTACTACCCGATACTGATAATAAATGGGTTAAACCGTTGGCCGTAAAAATTTCTCTTGTCTCCTCGCTTAAATTATTACTCCCACCAACCAGCATACCTCCGAGCAAAGCACCTAAATCTTTGCCGACAACATTACTAATCTTCTGCCTTAGTTCACGATTAATAATAGTTAGATAGCCAAGAACATCCTTCTGCTCCTCTAGCCTGATTAATCTGGCTTTCTTTAATACACCGCCAATATTATTAATTCTATTATACAAATCGCTATTAAAGCTACCGGGATTACGCAAGCCTACTAAAGGCTGTACCGTACCGCTGACAACAAGCGTGCCTGAAACAGGTACTTTAATATCTTTAGCCAAAGCTAAACGTAATTTACCGGTATATGGATACATCTTACCATCTACCTGCAAACTGTTGCATTCTAAAATTAGACCGGTATATTTTTCCTTATACTGCACACTGGTACTATCTATCCTGCCATAGGCTACAACTTCGCGGGCGAAAAAAGGCTGCAACTGCTCCGCTGCACTTAATCCCACCCATGCACCATTCCCTAAGCCCAAAAAGAAAAATGCACAAACAAAAATAATACTGCTCATAAATTTATTTTGGCTACAGATTGCCCCTATAGCCAAGCATAATGCTACAAAAAAATAAAAATAAGAGGAAAATTCTAACCAAGTATAATTTATGTTAATATATATAGCTAAAAAAAATAAAATTGAACCTATATATATAGTTTTCTGTTCGTCAAAACTTGCAAAAATATTTTTAATCAAAACTTATATACTCCTGTAATCTAGCAATTTTATTCTTACCTAACCCACGCACTTTGCGTAAATCAGCTAATGAATTAAAACGCGACCGCTGTCTGTGAGCAATAATTCTTCTAGCCATAGCAGGACCGACACCTGGTAAAGTATCTAATTCTTCCAAACTTGCACTATTTATCCGTACTTTTCCCTGCCATGCACTTATAGCAGCACTATTAGCAGTTAACGGAGCCATCAGCAAAGTATTACTGCCTCGGCTGCTTTTAATTTTTAAAGAAGGTACATTTACCTGCTGACCGTCCTTCAGCTTCCGCGCTAAATTTACTTTTTCCATATTAGCATTTTCGCGTACACCACCTGCAGCCGCCAGCGCTGCATCAGCACGCACACCTAAAGGTAATTCATAAATCCCCGGCTCCATGACCGCCCCGCTGACATAAACCTTAATCATCTTTGTCTGCTTTACTGCTTGCACAGGCATTGCCAAAGGCAGCGGTTTCTCCTTCTCTTTACTATTACTTAAAAAGCTCGTTGCTACGCAACCTGCCAAAAGCAAGGCTAAAAAACAATATTTTTTTTGACGATTATCCATCATTACCGCCTCCATTACACCTAAAAAGCAAAAGAACCCCTAAGAATAACGTAATGTTATTCTCAGAGGTTCTGAAAATTTAAGCGTTATTTTGACACTGCAAAATAGAATAAACTGCTTATGTAATTTTTCTTAATACTTATTTAGCTACGATATTAACCAAACGGCCGGGTACGCAGATTACTTTACGTACAGTTGCATCGCCGATATGAGCTTTTACTTTATCATCAGCCAAAGCGATTTGTTCCAGTTCTTCTTTAGTAGCAGCTGCAGGAACAGTTAGACGACCGCGAACTTTACCGTTAACTTGCAGAACGATTTCTACGTTATCAACCTTCAGTGCATCTTCGCTGTATTCAGGCCATTTTTGTTCATGTACGCTAGTATTTTCGTCAACAGCACCACGCCACAGTTCTTCAGTGATATGCGGAACAAAGGGGCTCATCATTTTGATCAAGTCCACAACTGCTTCATAAACAAGACCTGCATTGGGCTCCTGTTTAGCTTCTTTATATGCATACATAGCATTAACTAATTCCATCAAAGAGGAAATAGCAGTGTTAAAGTTGAAACGTACATCAATATCGCTAGTTACTTTCTTGATAGTGTTATGCAGAATACGACGTAAATCTTTATCTGCTTCAGTCAGAGTGCTCGGGTCATAAGAAGTAACCTTTTGTTCCATTTGCGGCATATAGTTGAGTACGATACGCCAGATACGGTTCAGGAAACGGAAAGAACCTTCAACACCTTGGTCACTCCATTCCAGCTCTTTTTCAGGCGGAGCAGCAAAGAGGATGAACAGACGCGCAGTATCAGCACCGTATTTGCTGAGGATTTCTTCAGGAGAAACAACGTTACCCAAAGATTTACTCATTTTAGCACCGTCTTTAATAACCATACCTTGGGTCAGCAAGTTAGAGAACGGTTCGTCATAATCAACTAAGCCTGCATCACGCAGAACTTTGAGGAAGAAACGGGAGTACAGCAAATGCAAAATAGCGTGTTCAATACCGCCGATATATTGGTCAACAGGACCCCAATACATATTAGCATCTTTATCGAAGCATTTTTCGCTGTTTTTCGGATCGGTATAACGCAGATAATACCAAGAGGAGCACAGGAAAGTATCCATAGTATCGGTTTCACGAGTTGCATCAGCACCGCATTTCGGGCATTTGCAATGCAGGAAGCTTTCGGAGGTAGCCAGCGGAGATTTAGCACCGGCGTTAAAATCTACATCTTCCGGCAGACGTACGGGAAGCTGGTCTTCAGGAACCAGAACTTCACCGCAATGCGGGCAGTAGATAATAGGAATCGGTGCACCCCAATAACGTTGACGGCTGATCAGCCAATCACGCAGACGGTAGTTAATGCGGCGTTTACCAAAGCCTTCTGCTTCTGCTTTATCCATAATAGCGGACATAGCTTTATGCATTTCCATACCGGTAAATTCGCCGGAGTTAACCAGCATACCTTCTTTTTCGTCATAAGCACAGGTCATTTCTTCCAGCTTCAGCTCTTTGCCAACCGGGCAGATAGTAACGATTTTATCGATATTGTATTTTTCAGCAAACATCCAGTCACGTTGGTCACCGGTAGGAACGCCCATAACAGCGCCGGTACCGTAATCATACAGTACATAGTTGGTTACCCAGATTTCTACCTTGCGGCCGGTGAAGGGGTTGATGCAGTATACACCAGTGAATACGCCTTCTTTTTCGGATTCGCTGGAAGTACGTTCGATTTCGGATTGATTGCGTACACGATCGCAGAAGGCTTGGATTTCTTCAGCCTTAGGATTGTTTTCGCAGATTTTTTTCAGCAACGGATGTTCAGCAGCCAAAGCCATGAAAGTTACACCGTAAGCAGTATCAGGACGAGTAGTATAAACAGCTACTTTATCATTTAAAGACGGAATTACAAATTCAAATTCCAAACCTTCACTGCGGCCGATCCAGTTACGTTGCATAGTTTTAACACGTTCAGGCCAGCCTTCCAAAAGATCTAAATCTTTCAGCAGGTCTTCTGCATAGTCAGTAATTTTGAAGAACCATTGGCTCAGGTTTTTCTTCACAACCTCATGGTCACAACGCCAGCATTTGCCGTCAATAACCTGTTCATTAGCCAATACAGTGTTACAAGTATCGCACCAGTTAACAGCAGATTCTTTTTTTACAGCCAGACCGCGTTTATAGAATAATTCAAAGAACCATTGAGTCCATTTGTAATAATCTTCTTTGCAAGTTGCTACTTCACGATCCCAGTCATAGGACAAGCCCAAAGCTTTTTGTTGACGGGTCATATTAGCAATATTTTCCAAAGTCCATTTTTTCGGCGGAATACCGTGTTTAATAGCAGCATTTTCTGCCGGCATACCAAAGGAGTCCCAACCCATAGGATGCAGGACATTGAAGCCCTTCATAGTACGGAAACGTGCGATAACGTCGCCGATGGAATAGTTACGTACGTGACCCATATGCAGGTTACCGGAGGGATACGGGAACATTTCCAATACGTAAGATTTAGGTTTGTTTTTGTCGATTTCTACTTTAAAGGTTTTGTGTTCTTCCCAGTATTGTTGCCATTTAGCTTCAATTTCACCGGGTACATACTTTTCTTGCAGCATTTTTAGCCTCCTACTCTTTCTTGGCCGAAAATAAAAAATCCCCGACCTTAATTAACATAAGGTCAGGGACGAAAAACATCGCGGTACCACCCTGATTGCGGCTCAACGCCACCACTTAATTAGCCTTCACGCAGCATCACGTCCGCACATTTCCTTGCGGCTTCTTCACGGTGAGTTCATCATTAATAACTGTTAGCTCGCATCAACCGCCAACTTTCTGAAAGCTTATCTTGGACTACTACTCCGCTTCATAGAATTTGTATAAATGTGTTTTTTATTATATACTGTGCAACATAAAAAGTCAAATTATATTTGATACCAAAACTTACTATACATTTATGTTACAATATTTACATTTATTTATCGATTTAATGTACACAATATAAATGTTTATATGTATACTATTATAGTAAATTTTGTGTTATAATAAAATATAGAAATGGTGATTGCCACCTAATATAATAATTTCAAATATAAAAGGAGCTATATTATGAAACTTTCTGCTCGTATTCAAAGTCTTACTTCATCCCCGATTCGTAAATTATCCCCGTATGCAGATGCAGCTAAAGCCGCCGGCAAAAAGGTTTATCATCTGAATATCGGTCAACCTGATATTAAAACTCCGGAACAATTCATGAACAGCATCCGCGCTTATGATGCACCTGTTATTGCCTACAGCAATTCTAAAGGCGAAATGTTCTTACTGAAAGCTATTGAAAAATATTATAACGAAAAAGGCATGGACTACACCACTGATGATATCTTCGTTACCAACGGCGGCAGCGAAGCCTTAATCATGGCAATCATGGCTCTGTGCGACCCTGATGACGAAATTATGGTATTTGAACCGTTCTATGCTAACTACACTACTTTCTGCAAAGAATTCGGTGCTAAAATCAACGCTGTTCCGACTAGTGTAACCGATGGTTATCATCTGCCTTCTGAAGAAGAAATCGAAAAACATATCACTGCTAAAACTAAAGCAATTCTTTTAACCAACCCCGGTAACCCGACCGGTGTTGTTTATACCAAAGAAGAACAAGATATGATTTCCCGTATTGTCCGCAAACACGACTTAGCTCTGATTGCTGACGAAGTATATCGTGAATTCGTTTATGACGGCGAATATCGTAGCTTCGGTAGCATGCCTGAACTGGCAGATAACCTGATTATCATCGACTCTGTTTCTAAACGCTTCAGTGCCTGCGGTGCCCGTATCGGCTGCATCATCAGCAAAAACAAAGCATTCTGCAAAGAAGTAATCAAATCCTGCCAAGCACGTCTGTGCAGCCCGATTCTGGAACAAGTAGGTGCAGCAGCACTCTATACCGCACCCGCATCTTATCTGGAACAAGTTAACCAAGAATATAAAAAACGCCGTGATACTATCGTAGCAGCTCTGGCTAAGCTTCCAGGCGTTATGGCTTCTGACCCGAAAGGCGCATTCTATGTTATGGTTAACTTCCCTGTTGACGATGCCGAAAAATTTGCTATCTGGACCTTGGAAAACTTCGACATCGACGGTGAAACTGTTATGTTTGCTCCCGGTAACGGCTTCTACAATACTCCCGGCAGCGGCGTAAACGAAGCTCGTCTGGCTTATGTACTGAAATCCGAAGATTTGGAACGTGCTATCTACATCCTCGGCGAAGCACTGAAAGCTTATCCCGGCCGTGTAGAAAGATAATTCCTGATTATTAATAATCAACAAAAAGCAGAACTCTTTTTCTAGGAGTTCTGCTTTTTTTCTTGCCAGCATATTTATTTAACGAAAAGCTTATACAAAAATAATATCAGCAAAAAGACAATAATGCTGACACCTGCAATCAACGCTGTACAGAACCAGTCATGCAAACCCATGAACAAAGAACCGACATTAGTAAAAAATAATACTACAACAAAAAGTACACATACCCAAGTCAGTAATTTTCTCTGCATCTTGCACCCTCCTAGCTGCATATAAGCTGCAATTTATGAATAACCTTTTTATTCTCGCGGATAACGCTATTTAAATCCTCCATCAGAGAAAAACGCTTCTGCCCGTAACCGAGAAGTAAACGTGTGCCTAAAGAAGCCACTAAGCCAACCCACCAGATATTAGCCATGCAGGCAACACCACCACCGACAAGATAAGCTAAATACGCTTTGACATAACGTTCACCACATTCCTGTCCCTTTGCAAACGGCTCCTTATTATTCTTGCGGTACGCTGAATAGCCGATAACAAGCAGGGTAATCAAAGGCGGTCCCCAATGCATAGTTAATTCATTATTATGTACGGCCTGCTCCACAAGACTAGTCAGTTCAGCATTCGAAATACCACTATCTATGACATTTCCTGCCATGCCGTGCATTACCAGCTGACTATACACCTCTTCGGTTGTAACAATCTGAATATCAGGATAACGCTGTAATGCTTCTTCGATATAGGCAACGGAATCACTCGCCTTCATCTGTAAAACATCATTAACATTTCCATCCGCATCTAAAATCTTGATATCCCAACCAGGATTAGTTGCTGATTCTGCTAAAGCTGCGTGAAAACCGTCAGGCAGATAATCAACATAACGCATTTCAAACAGTTTTCCCTTAATGCCTGCTACTAAACCGGCTAAGTGCTCATCATTCATGCTGTTTATAAGATTTGCCAAAGTCCACTCCTGTGCTTGCAACGGATAAGCTGCAGCATAAGCAGCCTGAATCTCCGAGGAGATATTATCTATAAAAGCATAGTTATAGGTAAAATCGGCACTCAAGCCTAAGGAATCAAGAAGAATTTTTTTATCCGTATATTTACTGCCCACTTCTTTGGACAGTCTTTCATATTCTTTACTTTGCTCCTTAATCAGCTCTAATTTTTCTGTAAAATCTTTTTGTGTCAAAGATACACCATAAAGATCCGTCGTGATATTCTTGACACCTTTACATACACCTACAACACCACCGGCAACATCATCACGATGTGCCCAAGCAATTTTTTCCCCTGCATAAACTCCCTGAGCAACTTTTTCCCAGCATAGCCAATTACGGTACAAGAAGCTTGTGCAACATTTTTCATCACTTTCTTAATCATCATCATTGATTCACCACGCAAATTCAGCTTACCTTGCTAAGTATATTATACACTAAAATATCTATGAACATAAAAAAATGAACTCTGTACAATAAGTACAGAGTTCATTTTTTCTAACCGGCGATTTTCTATCCTCCCAGGCCGCTTCCAGCCAAGTACTTTCGACGTT
>OAUS01000344.1_pt1 | contig 38338 bp, 32 predicted proteins | sample 1516801 | NCBI WGS metagenome assembly OAUS01 (sample SAMEA2580001, study PRJEB22360) | human gut metagenome | biome: human gut; feature: human-associated habitat; material: faeces | place: Denmark | collected 2008/2010
ACAACATTATTTACTTTTTTTATTGTCTAGGATATAATGAGTATAAAAAAGAATACGAATGTTCTAGTAATATTTTGTGGCTGTTACTTTTGTAAGAGACTATAAGGGTGAAGGTGACTAGAGCTATGAAAAGATGGAATTCGCAGGTATTTTTCTTGGTTGTTATAAGTGCCCTGAATCTGGGAGCGGGTACTGTATATTCTGCGCCTCAGGATAATCTTGTGCAAAAACAGCAACAGATATTACAACAAAAAGAACAGGAACAAGCTTCTAAACGTGCTGAAAAGGAATTGCAGTATCGTGTGGGTCAGTCTATGACCAAAACACAACAGCAAGGCAGCAGTTTAGAAGTTTTTTTGTTGCCTGAGGAAGAAAACTCCTTTTTGGTAAAGCAGTTTTCTCTGAAGGCAGAAAAGTTCGGCTATAAATTCGCTTGGATTAATCAATATCTTGCAAATTTTAATGGTCAAAAGATTGGTGTAAAAGGTATTAATGAGCTTATGGGGCGCATCAATGCGGAAATCGTGAATCGTGGTTATGTAACTACCCGTGTCTATGTTGAGCAGCAGGATTTGTCCAATGGCAAGATGTTCTTTACTTTAATGCCTGGCATTATCTCAGATATCCGCTTTAAAGAAGAAACATGGGGAACCTGGCATAATGCAATGCCAATGGGTAGAGGTTCGCTGCTTAATATCAGGGACATTGAGCAGGCTATAGATAATTTCAATAACGTACCTAATCAGAATGCAGATATTAAGATAAAGCCAGGAGCTAGTGAAGGCGAAAGCGAGCTTATTATAGAGGTAAAACGCAGCAAGCCGTGGAGCTTGTTTGCAACTGTAGATAATTCTGGTACGGATGAGACTGGCAAGGTTCAGATGACTGGTGGTTTTCAGCTGTCCCAGCCTTTTTCAGCAAATGATTTGTTCTATGTAAGCTGGAATGAAGATGCTACCCAGTCTGGTGAGAAGAAGGGTACTCGTGCCAACAGCTTGTATTACTCGGTTCCCTTCGGTAACGAAAGGATTAGCTTCAGTCACAGCAAGAATGATTATCACCAGACTGTAGAGTATGCTGTAAATCCCTTTGTATCTAGTGGTGAATTTACCAATACATCTCTTACATGGACTCATTTAGTAAATCGTGGCAGGACTTATAAAACGGACTTTGAGCTTGGCTTTGTCCATAAGACACGTCACAGCTATATAGATGGAACAGAGATTGAGGTTCAGAGGCAGAAGACTACCGCTATGCAGGCTGGTTTTAACCATAGACAGTATCTTGGCCCAAGCGTACTTGATACATCTTTGAAATGGCAGAAGGGACTGCCGTGGTTTGCCGATGCCGGACCGACAGATGGTATGAGCGGTGAAGCTACAACCCAATACAACATGTATCTTTTTAACGCCAACTTCATAGCACCTGTTTCTATGGGTGAAGGCTATGATGCCCAGTATAATCTGACCGTAAGGGCACAGAAGGCTGATCAGCGAATCTATGGAAGCGAGCATTTTTCTATTGGTGGCTGGTACAGTGTACGTGGCTTTGACGGAGAGCAGACCTTGTCTGCAGAAGACGGTATTGTTATCAGAAATGAACTCCGACTTCCTATAGAACACTATCCACACCAGCTTTACCTTGCTATAGACTACGGCAAGGTATCTGGCCCGTCTACTGAATATCTTTTAGGTACAGAGCTGGTAGGTGGAGCTATTGGTATGCGTGGTCAGGTTGGTATATTTAATTATGATGCTTTTGTAGGCTGGCCTATAAAGAAACCAGATGGATTTACCTGCGATAGCAGAACATACGGATTTACTCTCACAGCACAGATTTGACAGCCTTATATGGCTATAATTTAGATTCGGTTTAAGGAGTGCGTAATCATGGGAAGATTTACAAGCCGTAAAAAGAAGCTTATAGCTTATGCAATAATAGTATCGTTACAGATGCAGGCGGCACTGCCATGCTATACTGCCTTTGCTGCTCCCAAGGCATCTGCCCCTGTGGTGGATATTGCAGCACCCAATGCTGCAGGCTTGTCCCATAACAAGGCAGGTTCCTTTAATGTTGGCAAGGAAGGCCTTGTATTTAATAATAATGCTGGAAAGGCGCCTGTAGATACAGCTCTTGCAGGCAAGGTCAATGTCAATGCTAATCTGGCAGGCAATGCAGCCAAGACCATACTGCAGGAGGTAACTGGCACTGGAGCTACAAGCCTTAACGGTTTTATGGAAATCGCAGGCAGCAAGGCGAACCTTATCATAGCCAACCCCAACGGCATTAATGTCAACGGAGCAGGCTTTATCAACGTGGATCGTGCAGTCCTTACTACAGGCAGGCCCAATATCAACACGGACGGAACTCTTAATGGCTTTACTGTAGAAAAAGGAAAGATAAACGTAGCTGGTGCAGGCATCATGCCTGTCGATCAGTATCAATATGCACCTGCCAGCAAATTGGATATCTATGCCTATGCGGCAGATATTAACGCAGAAATCTGGGCACAGGATGAGATAAACGTAATTGCAGGCAAGAACCAGATAGACGCCAACGGAAATCCTGCGGCACCGCTGCATAGTGAGGGCAGCGGGGTGAATCTGGATATCGGGGCACTGGGCGGAATGTATGCAGGCAAAATCAGCCTTGTTGGCACCAATCAGGGACTGGGAATGAAGATAGGTGGCAATCTTGCTGCCCAAAAGAATCTCAGCATCACCAATAATGGCAAGATAGTATTTGAGGAAAACAAACGTGAGACCATAGAAATAGATGGTGCTCAGGCAGATGTCATGACAAGCATAACATCTGGTGGCGATATAATCATAGATGCCAATAACAGTGATATAGAAAACAAGGCGGCTCTTTCTGCCCGTGGCAAGGTAGATATTGAGCTGGGTGGTACTTTAGACAACAGTGGTAAGCTAATAGCTGGTGAGGAATATGAAGAAGTAGAAGGCAGCGGCAATTTTAAACGTAATCCTGCCAATCTGTCCATAAATGCAGCCAGGGGACTGAATAATACAGGTGCATTAGATGCTTCCAATAACCTTACCATCCGTGTAAATGAAGGTGCAGCTACTTTAGGCGGCAGCATAAATGCTATGAGCAGCATAGATATAGCTGCCAAAAACATTGTAGATGTGAAAGGCAGTATCTATACTGCTAACGGCAGCATCGCAATTGCAGGTGAGAAGGTAAAATATAGCAAGGAAAACCTGCAGGCCAAGGATGAGGCCAGCATATCCATAAAGGAAACAGACCCCGATAAGCCTGTAGAGCCTCCAAAACCTGAACCGCCTAGAACACCGGACGAGCTTACAAATCCTGAAATAGCAGATATTTCAGGTGTAGCTGGTACAGTAAAGCAGGACAAGGTAAAAGATGAAAGCTTAGGACTTGTAGCCGACGCAAATGCGGACGGAAAATACAAGCCCATAATTGACCATGCCGCAAATGGTGTAGACCTTGTCCAGATTGCTGAAGTAAACGCCAATGGCGTATCCCGCAACCTGTACAGCGATTTTAATATCAAGTCCAGCGGACTTATCCTTAATAATGCTACCAAGTATGTCAAGACAGAGCTGGGCGGCTACATAGACCGTAATATGTTCCTTGCAGGTAAGGGAGCAAGAGTAATCCTAAATGAAGTAACCAGTTCCAAGGCAAGTACCCTGAACGGCTATCTTGAAGTGGCAGGCAACAAGGCCAGTGTAGTAATCGCTAATGCCAATGGCATCAGTGTCAATGGCTTGGGCTTTATCAATACGGATAATGTAATCATCTCTACCGGTAAAGTAACTAACTGGGCAGATGGCAATATGAAGTTCAGCAGCTCCAAGGGAGACATGCTGGTAAACGGAGACGGACTTAACGGACGTAATCCTGAAAGGCTTGATATAGTTACCAATAATCTTACTGTGGACCGCAGTGAGCTGTGGGGCAATGAGCTGCATATTTCTGCAGACGGACTTTTAGAGAACACCAGCAAGATAGGCGGCAAGGAAAACGTTGTTATCCATGCAGGAAACATGGATAATACTGCAAATGGCTATATAGAATCAGGCAAGGATATGGACATCACTGTAGCAGGCAGACTGCATCAGGAGAAGTCTACCTTGAAATCAGGTGCAGATGCCACTATCGCTGCAGGAAGTATTGTAAATGAAGCTAATTCCCTTATCTCTGCAGCAGAGAATATGGATGTAAAAGTAGATGCATCCATGGACAACAATAAATCCACCATGCTTGCAGGCCAGACCATGAAGGTAAGTGGTATGGATATTACCAATGCCAATACTGCCCTCATGACAGGTCAGAATCTGGAGCTTAATGGTAAAAGCACCGTAACCAATACTGCAGCAAATATCTATTTTGACGGCAACAGCAAGATCGCTGCCGGCAGTCTTGTCAATAAGGATATGGGCAGCATCCATACAGGCAATGACAGCATCATCGTAGCAGATAATATGCTGAATACCAGATCTGCCATGGACGTACAGGGCAATTTGACAGCTGAAGTCGGCCGTTTTACTAACGAAGACAGTAGCTATATTGGTATTGGAAAAGATGCGGATATTTCTGCAGGCAGCTTTACCAACCAAAGCCTGGGCAGCATTTTTGTATCAGGAAACCTCAAAGAAAGGACGGACAAGGATTTTGTTAATGAGGACGGACTGATTGCTGTAGGCGGCAGCGGTGAGATAAGCGCAGATAATATCTACAACAGGAATAACAGTAATTATAAGCAGGGCTCCGTGATAAGTGCAGCAGGAGACCTTGCTTTGAATGCAGAAAATACTCTTCTCAACCGTTCCAGTGATATTGAGAGCGAGAAGAATATCACCATAAACGCAGGCAATGTAGAAAACGTCAAGGACAAGTTTGTCACTGACTGGGATGTTACTTATGAATACATCTCCTACAAGATTCCTCATCTTGAAGGTTCACGTTATTATGATGCTATGCGTGAATTTACAAGGACCATCCATACAGGCGTCATTAAGGAAGAAACCAATGATGCCAACATCATTGCCAGTGGCAACATCACTATCAATGCAGCTAATAATGTAACCAATCATTACAGCAAGATCATGGCCGGCAAGGATTTGACCATTAATGCAGGTAATGTAGTAGAAAATATTGGTTATCAGGGTACGATCCATCACGATGATCTAGGACAGGATAACCATTATTGGAAGTATAAGAAGCATAGAAAACTTCATATTGGTTGCCACTGGGTATATGGCACCACAGTCATCCCTTATGAGGATCATAATGTATATGACCAGGAGCCTGGTGCGGACAACGAACGTCTTGCAGTGCTTGGTGCTACAGGCAGCGTGAAGATCAATGCAGCCAAAACTGTCAACAAGACACTGGAAGCAGACGGCAAGCAGTATGCTGACAGGGAAAAGACTGTTCCTACAGATGTTGAGGACAAGCTTTCCGGCAATAGTGCTGCAGAAAACAATCCTTTGAATCAGGACAAGCTTTTAGGTATTGAAAGCCTTAATGTAAGCAGCAAGATTTATAAGCTTAATAATGACCCCAGTGCCAAGTACCTTATTGAGACCAATAAGAAGTATGCGGACTACCACGAATTCCTTTCCAGCGACTATCTGCTTGAAAGGGTGAAGGCTGATCCTGAAAAGGTAAGTAAACGTTTAGGTGACGGTTATTTTGAGCAGAAGTTTGTTATCGAGCAGATTACAAAGCTCACAGGCAGACCATATCTTGGTGACTATGGAAGCGACATGGAGCAGTTTGCGGCTCTCATGGAAGCAGGTGCCGTAGCAGCTGAGGAGCTGAACCTTGAAATAGGCGTAGCCCTGACCGCAGAGCAGATGGCATCCCTGACCAGTGATATAGTATGGCTGGTAGAAGAAGAGGTAAACGGACAGAAGGTGCTTGTACCGGAAGTATTCCTTGCTTCTGTAAGAGCAGCGGATCTGACTAATGACGGAGCACTTATCGTAGGTGGAGATGTAGCTATCTACTCTAAAGAGAATATTGAAAACATTGGCACCATAAAGGCTGACGGAACAGTAGACCTTAAAGGTGAGAACATCAATAACCTTGGTGGCCGTATCACTGGTGGAAACGTCAAGCTGGATGCGGACAAGAACATCACCAACAAGGGCGGCAGCATCCGTGCCAGAGTGGATGCAATCCTCAAAGGTGAAAGCATCACGAATGAGGCCGATGTGAAAGAAAGCCAGTATAAAGGACTGAACCAGAAAACTGTAGGTAACGCTGGCTCTATTAGTGCTGGCCAAAATCTCAGCATCAACGCTGAAAAGGATATTATAAATAAAGGCAGCGTGCTTGCAGCAGATAAGAACCTTGACTTGAATGCAGGACAAAATGTTGATATAGTAACAGTAGCCAACGAAAAGCACGTAGGTGTAGTATGCCCAGGTTCCTCAGCGGAAATCCATAGCGTTGAGAACCAGCAGAGCGTGCTTACTGGCGGAAATGTGAATATCAATGCAGGCAGTGATGTCAATATCCAAGGTGGACTCATTGCTGCAGATAAAGATGTAAACTTAAATGCTGGTGGCAATGTGAATATCAACGCCGTAAAAGACAGCTATAGTGAGGAAACACAGGTAGGCAGCCGTGGTGGCAGCAACTACTACCATGACAAGGTAGTGGATGAAAAGGTAAAAGGAACCAATATAGCAGGCAAAGAGGATATCTCTGTCTCTGCAGGCAGTGATATTAACATCAAGGGCAGCAGCCTTACCAGTGAGGAAGGTAAGGCCAGCCTTGCTACAGGTGGCAACGTCAATATTACCAATGAGAATGAATACCACGAAAAGCTCCACGAATCCCACGAGAAATCCAAAGGTTTCCTGTCCTCCAAGACTACTGATATTTATGACTACAGCAATATTAGCGGCGTAGTAAGCAGTAATGTTTCTGCAGGCAGTGTAGATATTCAAAGTGGCAAGGATACAAACGTCAAAGGCAGCAACGTAGTAGCTGACAATGACGTAAGCGTAAAAGCAGGTGGTAACTTGAATATTGAAAGCGCAGCACAGACTAGCGAAAGCGAATACATTAAATCTGTAAAGAAGAGCGGACTTCTTAGTGGAGGCGGCTTAGGCTTTACTATTGGCAAGGAGAAGAGAAAAGACCAGTATGCCAACCAGAACACTGAACAGATTGGTAGCACTGTAGGCAGCTTAAAGGGCAGCGTAGACCTTGATGCTCAAAAGGATGCCAATATTAAAGGCAGCAGTGTTATCGCTAAAAAGAATATTAACATCAGCGGAAGCAATGTTAATATCGAAAACACTGACAGCATCTATAACGCACAGGAAAAACATGAATTTAAGCGCAGCGGCCTCAGTGTGTCCATTGGTGGACAAGTAATTGACAAGGTAAACGAAGCAGTAAGCCACGTAGAGCGTGCAAATCAGGTAGAAGACAAACGCCTTGCTGCGCTTCATGGCTATAAAGCGGTAGATACTATTGAGAAAAATGCAGGCCTGATAAAAGATGCCGTAAAAGACCCGTCCAAGGGAGTTTCCCTTAATGTAAGCATTGGCAGCACCAAGAGCAAGAGCGAAAGCAGCAGTACGACCGTAGTTGCTAATGGCAGCCATGTCAAAGCTGAAGGTGATGTAAAGATTACCTCTACAGAAAAAGACATTAATATTAAGGGCAGTAATGTTGAAGGCAGGGACGTAACCTTAGACGCTAAAGAAAACCTTAATGTAACTGCGTCCGAAACCACTAACAAGCTGGAGCAGGATTCCAAGTCCAGCAGTGCAAGTGTAGGCGTAGGCTTTGACATTGCAACAGGTCAGGTAAGCAGTGTAACCATAAGCGGCAGCAAGAGCAAAGGTGAAGTAGATGCCAACAGCACCTCCTACAATGAAAGCACTGTAAAGGCAGATAAGAATCTGGACTTCACCAGCGGCAAGGATACCAATATTAAAGGTGGTAAGCTGAGTGGTGAAAAAGTAACCGGCAACGTAGGTGGAGACCTTAATATTGAAAGCAAGCAGGATAAGAATTCCTATGAAGAAAAGAACTCTTCTGCTGGCTTTGGTATAGGTATCGACCTTAGCGGACAGAATAAGAAAGATAGTCAAGACAACCTTGATAAAAAAGACAAGGTTAACAATGCCAACAAGACAGGTATCTTTGGTAGTGCCGGCAAGAGCGACGTTGACAGCAAATACGAAAGCGTAACTGACCAGAGCGGTATCTACGCAGGTAAAGAAGGCTTTGACATTAACGTAGGTGAAAACACCGACCTTAAAGGCGGTATTATCTCCAGTGAAGCTGAAAAAGACAAAAATAAAATCTCCACAGGCACACTGACCTATGAAGATATTAAAAACAAAGCTGAATATGAAGCTGGAAGTATAGGCGTTAATGTAGATACTTCTAAAGATGCAGAGAAGAAAGATGCTGGTGTAACACCAAACATTGGCGTAGGTGCCAAGGATGATGCAGAAAGCACAACCAAGGCAACTGTATCTGAAGGTGAAATCGAAATCAGGGATAAAGAAAATCAGAAACAAGACCTTAAAAATCTGAATCGTGATACTAAAAACAGCCTCAATAAGCTGGGAGAAGTCTTTGACAAGACCAAAATAGAAGAACGTCAGGAACTAGCTGGACTTTTTGGAGAAGTAGCATTTAATCAAATCCACTACATGAAAGGTACTAAAGAACAGAAGGCTCTGTACCATGCATTAGTAGGTGGCATCATGGGCAAGCTTACCAGCGGGGACTTCCTAGCAGGAGCAAGTGCGACTGCAATCAACAAGCTTGTGATTGGAGAGATTGAAAAAATTGCTGGTAAAGATCCTGCAATGATGCAATGGCTCAGTGCAGCTTTAGGTGGCGTAATTTCCGAGGTTGTTTCTAAAAACGCAGAAGCAGGTGCTGGTGCTGCATCTAGTGCTACGAAGAACAATGATTTGGATCAAGAATTATCTACAGAATTTGGACACATACCAAAAACTGAAAAGGAAGTAATGGAGGGTGAGGAACAGAATCTAGATAATAAGTACGAGATTACGATGGAAGACCTAAGCAATGCTATTTTTGGTAATGCTACTAGTACAGTAGGTAATGAATCTATGAAGTCTGTATTATCTAAAGAGTTTCCTGATTATATTAGAATAGAATCCTATCCTGGATCTAATAGTGCTTTTCGCATTTATTATCCAAGCGGAGGAAAACTGGTATCATCGGTATTGAAGGAAGTTCCAGTATTTTCTGGAGGTTCGTTGTTAATTAAACTCAATACCGATTATGGCGATGGTAAAGATGTCAATTGGGAAAAGGAATTAGTTAAATTTAGTGTTAGTGAAGTAACAGGATATACTGCAGGAAAAATTATAGCTGGGCCTACTGGTGTAGTTGTTGGTGTTATTGCGGGAGGTGTTATAGAAACATCAGTGGATAAGCTTTGGAGTAGAATAGAGTCTTTCAAGAATGGTGGTGTTCCTCTTGATAGATGATTTATTAATAATATTTGGATATATACTAGGATTAACTCTATTGGTATTATTTGAGTATAAAATTGCACCTAAAATAGGAAATATACCTGATGAAGAGAACATTTTTTATAACAGATTTAAATTTGCTCAAATTATAATACTGCTTAGATTAATATATTTAATAGGTGAATTTTTCTGGAAATATTTTTAGAAATATGAACTTAAGTGATAACAAGTAAATATACAGATTCTAGCTTTTCCTCAGCCGCATTATAGCGTCTCACTTGCATTTGCAGCGTGAAGATCAATGCAGCCAAAACTGTCAACAAGACACTGGAAGCAGACGGCAAGCAGTATGCTGACAGGGAAAAGACTGTTCCTACAGATGTTGAGGACAAGCTTTCCGGCAATAGTGCTGCAGAAAACAATCCTTTGAATCAGGACAAGCTTTTAGGTATTGAAAGCCTTAATGTAAGCAGCAAGATTTATAAGCTTAATAATGACCCCAGTGCCAAGTACCTTATTGAGACCAATAAGAAGTATGCGGACTACCACGAATTCCTTTCCAGCGACTATCTGCTTGAAAGGGTGAAGGCTGATCCTGAAAAGGTAAGTAAACGTTTAGGTGACGGTTATTTTGAGCAGAAGTTTGTTATCGAGCAGATTACAAAGCTCACAGGCAGACCATATCTTGGTGACTATGGAAGCGACATGGAGCAGTTTGCGGCTCTCATGGAAGCAGGTGCCGTAGCAGCTGAGGAGCTGAACCTTGAAATAGGCGTAGCCCTGACCGCAGAGCAGATGGCATCCCTGACCAGTGATATAGTATGGCTGGTAGAAGAAGAGGTAAACGGACAGAAGGTGCTTGTACCGGAAGTATTCCTTGCTTCTGTAAGAGCAGCGGATCTGACTAATGACGGAGCACTTATCGTAGGTGGAGATGTAGCTATCTACTCTAAAGAGAATATTGAAAACATTGGCACCATAAAGGCTGACGGAACAGTAGACCTTAAAGGTGAGAACATCAATAACCTTGGTGGCCGTATCACTGGTGGAAACGTCAAGCTGGATGCGGACAAGAACATCACCAACAAGGGCGGCAGCATCCGTGCCAGAGTGGATGCAATCCTCAAAGGTGAAAGCATCACGAATGAGGCCGATGTGAAAGAAAGCCAGTATAAAGGACTGAACCAGAAAACTGTAGGTAACGCTGGCTCTATTAGTGCTGGCCAAAATCTCAGCATCAACGCTGAAAAGGATATTATAAATAAAGGCAGCGTGCTTGCAGCAGATAAGAACCTTGACTTGAATGCAGGACAAAATGTTGATATAGTAACAGTAGCCAACGAAAAGCACGTAGGTGTAGTATGCCCAGGTTCCTCAGCGGAAATCCATAGCGTTGAGAACCAGCAGAGCGTGCTTACTGGCGGAAATGTGAATATCAATGCAGGCAGTGATGTCAATATCCAAGGTGGACTCATTGCTGCAGATAAAGATGTAAACTTAAATGCTGGTGGCAATGTGAATATCAACGCCGTAAAAGACAGCTATAGTGAGGAAACACAGGTAGGCAGCCGTGGTGGCAGCAACTACTACCATGACAAGGTAGTGGATGAAAAGGTAAAAGGAACCAATATAGCAGGCAAAGAGGATATCTCTGTCTCTGCAGGCAGTGATATTAACATCAAGGGCAGCAGCCTTACCAGTGAGGAAGGTAAGGCCAGCCTTGCTACAGGTGGCAACGTCAATATTACCAATGAGAATGAATACCACGAAAAGCTCCACGAATCCCACGAGAAATCCAAAGGTTTCCTGTCCTCCAAGACTACTGATATTTATGACTACAGCAATATTAGCGGCGTAGTAAGCAGTAATGTTTCTGCAGGCAGTGTAGATATTCAAAGTGGCAAGGATACAAACGTCAAAGGCAGCAACGTAGTAGCTGACAATGACGTAAGCGTAAAAGCAGGTGGTAACTTGAATATTGAAAGCGCAGCACAGAAGAGTGAAAGCGAATACATTAAATCTGTCAAGAAGAGCGGACTTCTTAGCGGAGGTGGCTTAGGCTTTACTATTGGCAAGGAAAAGAGGAAAGACCAGTATGCCAACCAGAACACTGAACAGGTCGACAGCACTGTAGGCAGCTTAAAGGGCAGCGTAGACCTTGAAGCTCAAAAAGACGCCAATATTAAAGGCAGCAGCGTTATCGCTAAAGAGAATATTAACATCAGCGGCAGCAATGTTAATATCGAAAACACTGACAGCATCTATAACGCACAGGAAAAACATGAATTTAAGCGCAGCGGCCTCAGTGTGTCCATTGGTGGACAAGTAATTGACAAGGTAAACGAAGCCGTAAGCCACGTAGAGCGTGCAAATCAGGTAGAAGACAAACGCCTTGCTGCACTTCATGGCTACAAGGCTGTAGAATCCATTGAGAAAAATGCAGGCCTGATAAAAGATGCCGTAAAAGACCCGTCTAAGGGAATTTCCCTTAATGTAAGCATTGGCAGCACCAAGAGCAAGAGCGAAAGCAGCAGTACGACCGTAGTTGCTAATGGCAGCCATGTCAAAGCTGAAGGTGATGTAAAGATTACCTCTACAGAAAAAGACATTAATATTAAGGGCAGTAATGTTGAAGGCAGGGACGTAACCTTAGACGCTAAAGAAAACCTTAATGTAACTGCGTCCGAAACCACTAACAAGCTGGAGCAGGATTCCAAGTCCAGCAGTGCAAGTGTAGGCGTAGGCTTTGACATTGCAACAGGTCAGGTAAGCAGTGTAACCATAAGCGGCAGCAAGAGCAAAGGTGAAGTAGATGCCAACAGCACCTCCTACAATGAAAGCACTGTAAAGGCAGATAAGAATCTGGACTTCACCAGCGGCAAGGATACCAATATTAAAGGTGGTAAGCTGAGTGGTGAAAAAGTAACCGGCAACGTAGGTGGAGACCTTAATATTGAAAGCAAGCAGGATAAGAATTCCTATGAAGAAAAGAACTCTTCTGCTGGCTTTGGTATAGGTATGCCTGTTGGCGATAAAGATAGTGCTAATAAAATCGGTATCTTTGGTAGTGCAGGCAAGAGCGAAGTTGACAGCAAATACGAAAGCGTAACCGACCAGAGCGGTATCTACGCAGGTAAAGAAGGCTTTGACATTAACGTAGGTGAAAACACCGACCTTAAAGGCGGTATTATCTCCAGTGAAGCTGAAAAAGACAAAAATAAAATCTCCACAGGCACACTGACCTATGAAGATATTAAAAACAAAGCTGAATATGAAGCTGGAAGTATAGGCGTTAATGTAGATACTTCTAAAGATGCAGAGAAGAAAGATGCTGGTGTAACACCAAACATTGGCGTAGGTGCCAAGGATGATGCAGAAAGCACAACCAAGGCAACTGTATCTGAAGGTGAAATCGAAATCAGGGATAAAGAAAATCAGAAACAAGACCTAGCTGGACTTAATCGTGATACTAAAAACAGCCTCAATAAGCTGGGAGAAATCTTTGACAAGACCAAGGTTCAGGAGAAGCAGGAATTTGCTGGTATGTTCCAAGAAATCGCTCATAATTACATTGGTGATTTGACTGGCAAAATCAGCAAAGAGGAGAAAGCATTCCTCAATAGCTTTGTTGATGGACTCATTGCTCAATGGACAAGTGGCGATTTCCTAGCAGGAGCAAGTGGTACTGCATTATTAGAATCTATGCAGAGTGCAATCTCTGAAATTGAAGATCCGGCATTAAAGCAAATTGCTGCAGGAGCATTGGGTGCTATTGCAGGTGAGATTGTGTCCGGAAATGCTCAGGCGGGAGCATCTGGTGCAATTAGTACGGAAAGAGATAACCAGCTTTCTCATGAGGAACAAGAGAAAGTAGCATTTAGGTTGGAACATGCAAAAACTCAGGAGGAAAAGTTAAAAATTATAGAAGAAGCTTTAGCTCAAAGTGATTATAACAGAGCTACTCGTCCTGGTGAAGCAGAGCATATGGAGCAGTATTTCTTGAATGAACTTGAAAAGATTACCAAATATGACAATAACGTCGGAGTATCTTTTGAAGTAAATCCAGATTTGGGTCTTCATAATAATCTTATTGCAGCTCAAACTTTCTTTAAAGAATACAATGTTGTAAAACATCTGCCAGAAGTATTTGGTGAAAGCGTTAAGTTGACTGCAAGTGTTGTTTCAGCACCTATAAATGTGGCAGGAATGGTTATTACGGTAGGGGATACTGCTTATACACTATATCAAACTTATAATGAGTTTGGGATGAGTGATAGTTTTGCAAAGAATACAATTATTGATGCACTAAAATCAGGAGGATTCTATATAGTAGATACTGTTATTCCGAGCACTGATATAAAAACACAAGGTATAGTTATCATAGGAAAAGGATTCACTAGTGTATTTGTTGACCAACAATTTAAAGACAAGAAAGTTGGTGAATAAGTATGTTACAGATTTTTTCTAACTATACTTGGATATTTATCATAATTTGTATCATTATATGTATTTTTAGAGATTTCCACAGACTAAAAGAGAGTAGTAAAATGGATCTCATATTTAACATGAGTGGGATTATGATGGGAATATGTTTAATAGATTATTTTACATTAAAGTCTATGCGAAATACATTAGGTGATATATTTGGTATAATTTCATTATTGATGTTTTTCACTGGTATATTCGGGAAAAAGTACGAAAAAATATCAAAAATAGAAAATGAAAAATTGAGGATAAAAGAAAAAAAACAATTATTGTGGAAAATTATATATATAATTTTTGTTTTTGTAGTAGGTGTAATTTATCTTTTATTACAATAGTAATGTTTCCGGTTTTCTCTTCTACGTATTATATTGCTTGGGCGAGGTGGTGTAGTTGGTATTTATTGAAATAGAAAAAACAGTAAATTGTAATACTAATCTTGATTTCATCAGCGGCAGCAATGTTAATATCGAAAACACTGACAGCATCTATAACGCACAGGAAAAACATGAATTTAAGCGCAGCGGCCTCAGTGTGTCCATTGGTGGTGAGGCAATAGACATCGTTAATAGTGCGGTAAGCCATATTGAGAGAGCCGACGATGTAGAGGATAAACGCCTTGCTGCGCTTCATGGCTACAAGGCTGTAGAAGATGTTACCAAAACTGTAGATAAGAATAAACAATTAATAGAAAAAGGGTTTGCTGAAAGTCAATGGGATAAGCTGGAAAAAGCTGTTCAAGATCCTGCACATAATCTTTCCCTTAATGTAAGCATTGGCAGCACCAAGAGCAAGAGCGAAAGCAGCAGTACGACCGTAGTTGCTAATGGCAGCCATGTCAAAGCTGAAGGTGATGTAAAGATTACCTCTACAGAAAAAGACATTAATATTAAGGGCAGTAATGTTGAAGGCAGGGACGTAACCTTAGACGCTAAAGAAAACCTTAATGTAACTGCGTCCGAAACCACTAACAAGCTGGAGCAGGATTCCAAGTCCAGCAGTGCAAGTGTAGGCGTAGGCTTTGACATTGCAACAGGTCAGGTAAGCAGTGTAACCATAAGCGGCAGCAAGAGCAAAGGTGAAGTAGATGCCAACAGCACCTCCTACAATGAAAGCACTGTAAAGGCAGATAAGAATCTGGACTTCACCAGCGGCAAGGATACCAATATTAAAGGTGGTAAGCTGAGTGGTGAAAAAGTAACCGGCAACGTAGGTGGAGACCTTAATATTGAAAGCAAGCAGGATAAGAATTCCTATGAAGAAAAGAACTCTTCTGCTGGCTTTGGTATAGGTATGCCTGTTGGCGATAAAGATAGTGCTAATAAAATCGGTATCTTTGGTAGTGCAGGCAAGAGCGAAGTTGACAGCAAATACGAAAGCGTAACCGACCAGAGCGGTATCTACGCAGGTAAAGAAGGCTTTGACATTAACGTAGGTGAAAACACCGACCTTAAAGGCGGTATTATCTCCAGTGAAGCTGAAAAAGACAAAAATAAAATCTCCACAGGCACACTGACCTATGAAGATATTAAAAACAAAGCTGAATATGAAGCTGGAAGTATAGGCGTTAATGTAGATACTTCTAAAGATGCAGAGAAGAAAGATGCTGGTGTAACACCAAACATTGGCGTAGGTGCCAAGGATGATGCAGAAAGCACAACCAAGGCAACTGTATCTGAAGGTGAAATCGAAATCAGGGATAAAGAAAATCAGAAACAAGACCTAGCTGGACTTAATCGTGATACTAAAAACAGCCTCAATAAGCTGGGAGAAATCTTTGACAAGACCAAGGTCGAAGAACGTCAGGAATTGGCTGGACTTTTTGGTGAAGTAGCATTTAACCAAATCCACTACATGAAAGGTACTAAAGAACAGAAGGCTCTGTACCATGCATTAGTAGGTGGCATCATGGGCAAGCTTACCAGCGGGGACTTCCTAGCAGGAGCAAGTGCGACTGCAATCAACAAGCTTGTGATTGGAGAGATTGAAAAAATTGCTGGTAAAGATCCTGCAATGATGCAATGGCTCAGTGCAGCTTTAGGTGGCGTAATTTCCGAGGTTGTTTCTAAAAACGCAGAAGCAGGTGCTGGTGCTGCATCTAGTGCTACGAAGAACAATGATGAATTAGAGGCAGAAATTGCTGCGCAAAATAATGAATCAGCACAAAGTGTAATTGATGCTCAAAATCATTTAGTACTAAATGAATCAGACGTTGATCGTGCAATGCAGGTTATTAAAGATGCTAGCGGAAATTATAAATTTGTTCCTAAAGATAACAGTGATGTTATTGAAAACTTAAAACAATCTACAGTCATTAATACTGCTATAGTAATTTCAGATAGTGTTTTAGCACCTGGAATGGGTATTACTAGTCCTACTGGAAAGTTTAATGTACTTATTGCTGTGTATGATGATTCAAAAAAATATAGTGGTAGTGATTTTGGTATAGCCGTATTAAGTGATGTTGCAGGGTATGCTGCTGGTAATATTATAACAGGTATTACTACGGGTAATAATGTAGCAGATGTATCAAATAATAATCCTGTGTTGGTAGTTTATGGCACCTATATGAGTATGTCCACTATGGGTAATGTTGCAGGTGATGTTTTGGCAAATGAACTTAAGGAAGCATTTGCTAAAACAGATATCCAAAAAGGAGCAAAATAATGGATTATTTATATATTATGTTTATATTTTGTGGCATGGGGTTGGCTTTTTTGAAAATGTACTTGAAACATTATCGAAAAAAGTATTTTTATGACAAAAAATACTTTTGGTGTTTTCATATAGGTTTTTTTTCTTATGTTTTATTTATAATGGGGTTTGTTTTGGATTATGGAGGATATTTAAAAATAGTTATTTATACTTTTCCTTTATGGAGTGTAGGGCCAACACTGTTTTTTTATGGAATACGTCGTTTAATGTTATTGGAACTAAAAAATAATGATTGTGCTGATGTAAATGTTACAAATAAAAAATTAGAAAATATAAATAGTAGAATAAAGTCATTGTATGTTATAGCTGTTATATCTGTTTGTTTTTGGATTTTCTTAATAATCGATGGCAGAATGTAGATTTTAGGGCATGACAATATTGATTATTCTGCTTTTCCTTAGCCGCATTATAGCGTCTCACTTGTATTTGCGGCAAGGATAAACAGTGCAGCAAGCTGTCCTTGCCTTCAATCGTTCCCCGCTTAATAAATGCTGCGAAAAGCAAATAAAAAATGCTCGCAGGGTTGACGGTCTGTGAGCAGAAGCGAGGAATTGAGATTATGAAGGTTCAAGAAGCTGTAGCAGTGTATGGTGTGGAAACTGTAAGCACCAAGGATTTGTTGGCGTGCATTATTGGTGATGAAAGGAAGGCTGCCAAGATATGCGACAACAATAATGAAGTATTTAAAATGCTGAACAGGACTGTAGATGAGCTTAAGGCATTAGGTTTGACACTGAATCAGGCAGTAAAGGTTTCGGCTTGTATGGAGCTTTTGAAAAGGGCTTCACACACTTGCGAAAAGGTGCATTTAGGCAATCCTAAGAAAGCAGCTGCATACCTGATACCTAAGCTACGTTATATGGAAAAAGAAGTATTTATGGTTCTTGCTCTGAATACTAAGAACAGAGTCATAGCTTCAGAAGTTGTTTCTGTAGGCACACTTTTAAGGAGTTAAATGAAAACAGTTATCAAGAGCAGATTGGAAACAACTTGTTTAATTTGATTCAATAATTCACTACAAACTACTTTTGCAGTACAATTATTAACGAAATGATTAATTAGGTTGAGGTTTATGTATTTTTTATTTATGTCTATTCAGGGCAGCCTCAAACGATTTTGCATATAGCATTTGCACGAAATACGCAATGCCTTGTTCAATTTGCTTGTGGTATATTTTGTCCTCGTTGTAATCAATCTGTTTATCTAATTGGTCAATTAGCTCCTGATGTTTGTGCTTAATGGTATACATTCCGTCTGGTAATTTTACAAAGTCGAAATCAAAATAGTCAGGATACTGTCTTTCAAATTCTATCTCTTTGAGGATGCTTGGGGTATGGGGATAATCTAAACGTATTTCGTTAAAAGCCCAGATTATTCTGTCCAAGGAATCATCTGAAGCAAAATCCTTATCATGCTTATATTGACTCAACGCACCGTAAATATATTCTGCGATGACGCTATAAACATTCCAAATTTGTACGTTTGTCTTGCATGGATATTTACCGGCTTTTGTACGTTGACGTTGTTTCTTGTTCATGTCGCACCTCCAATCAATCCCATAAATGCTCGTAGTGTTTGCCAAAAAGGAGCAAGCCTTTTCTTATTTTGGCATCGTAAGCAGCCCGTTCTTCACCATCGAGTTTTACAAACTTTGCCATTTTATTTTTATCCTGTATTGTTCCTAAGGACCAAAGCACTGCATCGAGAGCATCCTCCCACTTATCTTCAGTATCGACATCATCATATCCAGGATAAGTGTGACGTTCTATTTTTTTGTATTGCAGCAATGCAGCGTAGATATATTCTGCGATATGCTGCCAGCATTGATTCAATTGATCTTTGGTTTTAAATGGATACTTACGTAGACGTGCTATAGTACGATATCGGTTATTCATGTTATGATACCTCCTCGTAAATTCTTGGTATTATCATTATAGCATATTAAGGTTGTGGGAGTAGTATATAAGATAATACAGATTAATACATTCGATATCCATCTATTACTCAACAATAAAGCCGAACTACTACTCGCTTATATTGCGGTAATAATCCGGCTTCGTATTTATTATATCGGGATACCATCCCTAGTTATTTTCAGATTTATTTTAGATTTACTTTTAGATTTAATCTTAGATTTTTTTTACTTTTGATACTTTTGCGATCTTGCTCCATGCTTCTGCAGCTGTAGTCTCCATGTCATCAAGTACATGTGCATAGATATTAAGCGTTACTGATGGACTGCTATGTCCTAAGCGCTGACTAACTACATTAAGGTTAACACCATGCTTGAGGAGCAACGTAGCATGAGTATGACGCATACTGTGGATTGTATAGTCCTTAGATACACCAGCTGTACCTAACATTTTGTGATAATAACGTTTCCTAAAGTTGCTAACGCTAACTGGATTACCAACGGTATTCGTAAAAACAAGATTATCCGTATTGATAAATTTATCCCCAACCAACTTAGCATACTGGCTTTGATATACCATGTACCTATGTAACGTAGACATTACATCTGCATCAATATAGATTACCCGACGAGACTTAAATGTTTTTGGCTCGTCATGTATATCAGCATAATCCGCAGTAGTAACGATTTGCATTTTAATTTTTATTTTTTGATGCTCAAAATCAACACAAGACCACCTCAATCCTCTAAGCTCACCACAACGCATACCACTTGCCAGTGCTAGATTAACAAAATTATAATAACACATCTTAAGATACCGCGTTCCGATGTTGTGTTTGATATATTTAGGATTTTGCACGCCGTATGTTACATACTCGCCAGCTTTTGCAACCTCCAACAGCTTGGCTACTTGTTCCTCGTTGATGACTACTATTTTACTCGGCTCTTTTTTGGGTGGTTTAGTACCACTAACAGGGTTTTTGCTTAAGTAGCCGTTCTGGATTGCTATGTCAAATGCAGCCTTCAGGTAACGTCGCATACAACGTATGGTCTCAGACGATAACCCTTGTTGCTTAGCACCACCATGTAAGAGCAAATCATTAAAAATATGTTGCAGCTCTAACCCTGTAATAGTATGCAGTTGTCTGTCACCGATATATGGATACACATAACGCACCCTATCCCTATAATTTTCATAGGTTTTTTGCTTGCAACTAGTTTTGACATAAACATCTAACCATCGTTGTAACCATGTCCTGACAGTTATATTTTTAGCTTGTATATTGTCTAAAGCCAATTTAGCATTAAAATCACGCACCTTGTCACGCAATTTTAATTTAGTCTTAGCAGATATTTTTTTTGTCACGTGCTCTCCATTTGCTAATGTGTAGTGTATTGTCTGCACCCATAACCGCTTACCATTATCAAAAAATAATGACCCATCACCATATATGCCCCTAGCCATCTATCGGCACCTCACATTTGTAATCTCTACAAAAATCATCAACCCAGTACGCAGGGATTAACGCTTTTGTGCCAAAATATTTAGCTGGTATGCACCCTTTTTTAATTCCGTTGTAAATGCTAGCTTTGCTAATAGCATTGCCTATAATGATGTGTAATTCGCTCACAGTATAAAAATTTTTCCTCATTTTCATTCACACCCTTCGTCTTTCCGCTTATTTTGATTGGTATCAAAATCATCAATAATATATCCAACGCCTTTGCATATTGGGCAATCAGATACAGAGAGGTAAACAACAGGTGACCCATCTGCACGTTTAGTGTCTATATAGTTATTAATTTTTCCCCCGCCTTTGCATCTAGGACACACTTTTTTATCTGCACTTTTGCTAAGTATGCAATTAATAATATATCCTGTATTACTTTTGATATCAGACGGCATATGGTTAAGAGCATAATCAATACCTCTTTTTATTTCCGCTAAATTACATTTTTTAAGTATCTCTATACCCCGTTTCGATTGCGGCGCTATACTATGCTCTCGCAAAAGATTACACTTTTGCTCATAATCAATGTCCGTTGCAGGCTTTTTTTTACAATCGTTCGCGGTGCTTGTTGTCGTATTATCACACTCACTCTCAGCTCTAAATCTGTATCTTTTTTTGGTTTCTATTACTAATATGCTTAATATATCCTCATGTATGGTTTTTGAGATAAGGTATGATGCTTTACTGATTTTGTTGTGGATAGGCCAGTCCATAATAATGTAACGATAATCGTCGTATTTATACACATAACCATTATTAATCAGCTCTTGTATACTATCATCAAATCCATCATACACTCGCGATAAAAAATCGGTATTATCGATCACTCCTATACCATCAGTACATGTTAGCAGGCAGAAATATATTAATTGTGCATCCTTACTCATGCGGGTAAATTTGCTCGATTTCACGATTTCTATAGATATCATCTTATAACTCATATTGTAATAACCTCCTTGTCCTTCCCTATACTTAAATAGTCTGCTATAATATAAGATACAAATTAACTATCAAAGCACTTGTATTAGCAGACCCTAATCTTTGATTTTAGTTATTTTAAATCATCAATTTTCTTTATTATATCACTGATTTAAAATGATTACAATAGGTTTATGAGGTAAATTATGTCTATTTCAGCAATTTCTGTAATTAATTTCATTTCTTTACGCAATTCACACAATATATCAACAGCCAATTTAGCGTCAGCGTTACAATTAAAAAGCTCTGCTTCCATTACAAATATAGAAAAAGGAAAAGCAGCACCCTCCTATGAATTACTAGAACGTTATGTTGACATTTTTGGTGTAACATCCGATTGGCTAATGGGTAGAACTAATCAAATATATACCCAAGATAGTTTATTGACCGCAGAAAAACGATTATTTGCGCAACTACAGGATGTAGATCCTAATGGCAAGCATTTTCAATTTTCACCTCTTTATCTCGATGAATCTAAACGGTCAGAATACTATTCTTATAAAGTGCGTGGCAATATTATTTTTCTTTTAAACATACAGTACATACCTCTAATTATAAATTTATTGGAATCTGAGAAATATAATCAAAATGCACAATCATTTATGGATAGACTGTTAAATAGAATCATCTACCATAATGTTGAAGACTATTATGAAAATAAGTTGAACAAGAAAAGTAGACAACAGCTAGAATTATTATCCCAATTGCTTAATCGCAAATTGCTAGTAGCTCCATACGACATCGAAAAATATTTAAAACAACAACAAAACAAATAACACCGTGGCTATGCCATTGGATTATACATAGTTATCCACAGGCATAGCCACTTTATTTTTGTTATTGTTATTTTTATTTTTATTTGTTTAGGCACTTTTTTCGAATTTGTCGACTTCTTGTCGACCTAGCCTATTTTGCCCCTTTTTAACTACATCCACAAAAACAACAACCGCCCCCAAACCTAGTCTGGGAGCGGCTTTTTTGTGGTGATCCCGGCCAGAGTCGAACTGGCGACCTACCGCTTAGGAGTTCGAGAAATCATAAATCTCTCTATATTTTTTACATATTACCGCAAAGGTAGGCTCTGTAAAGCTAGTACCCATCAGGCTTTTCCCGATATTCACCATACTCTGTTTTTATCTTTTTATATCTATTTGCACCTTACTCCATCTTTTATTACAAAATAAGGTGCGAATAAGGTGCAGACACGCACTGAAAATAGTTTCAAACTCTCCAACGTAAGAAGAACAAACTGTTTTACCGGACTTAGATGCACCAGATATAAAAATCAGATTTCCTTTCATAGCTAAAGCTTTTCTAAATCTGTCATCTATTGTTTCGTATTCATCTGATATTCACATAAGATATGTGTTTTCCGGAAACGATTTGGGGCTAAAAACATCTTCTATCTGATACATTTAGCTCACCTACCTTATTATAATTATATCACAGGGTGAAAAATTTTAACAATGGTATTGATGTTCTAAAAAAATAAGAGATTGGTGTACAATAACACGCAAAAAAGAATATAAATGGTATCCGTTATATGTGAATCTAACAGATACCATTTTTTAGTTTATAAAATTACCATCCTACGCCGCATAGCTCGCCTGCTTCTGGCAATCCATACATAACGGCTGACCAAACTTACTGACAGAGTAATTCAATACCTTCTCACTGATAGTTGTACCGCAACCACAGCATACTGCTACGGTTTCTTTGGGGACTGGTTGTTTTGCAGTAGCTTTTCTGCTAGTAACCGTTTTAGCCACAGGCTTATCCCCAACATTGTTCTCATCAGTGTTGGTGTCAGCCTCTGGGTCATCACCAGTAGCAATGCACAGGCTCATCATATAAGCATACTTGATTGCAGCTGTCTGAGCCTTCATTACTGCCTTATCGCCAGCATCCTGTCCGGAACCAATCCCATAGAGGTCAACAGTTTCTCCACTTTCGCTGTCGATAATGCTGATTTTGACAATCACAGTAGCCAGATGCTCAGTATTTCCTTTAAGGTTGGTTACATCACTAAATGATGCAATGCTAGGCTGGACTACTGTAGCCAGCTTATTTTTAGTCAGGGATTCATTGACCTTCTGCAGCACATCCTCAGCCGTGGCATATTTGTAATGATGAAAGCTATTCACCCCATTCTTGCTGACGTAGCTACAGTCATTCATTACTGCCACGAGCTTTTTGGCAATTTTAGCGTTTTCCATATTAAATCAGCTCCTTTAATAATCCTGAGGAAACAGAACCGTAATAGTATCGTATTCAGTACCGCTCTGGCTTTCTGCAATAACCCATATTCTTCCCTTAGCTGTATCGTAAGCTCCATGAACTAAGTCATTATATTTCATAGCTTCCTCATTGAGCTGAATATCTTCTTCGCACAGATCTCCCCAATCCCTATTAAAGAAACGTCCTAAAGCAATAATAACTTGGGTCTTGAACTCCTCATCCAGCGCAGCATTGGCAATAGCCTTAGTCTGATAGATTTTAGCTTTAGCAAATAAGTTCATAAATATCTTCCTCCTTGCATTTAGACATAAAACAGCAGGATGCGTTGCGTGCATCCTGCGTTCAAGCTGCTTTCTTAGCACTCTGCTTAACCATTCTTCCATAAGGGCAGTTGTCTACCACTGCACAGTAATCAGAGCATTTACGGTCATGCCAGCGTTCCTTGGTGCGACAGATAGGAGGCATATAGCCATTAGCCAGAGCCTCCTTCAGCTTTTTGGCCTTAGCTGCCATATAGCGTTTTACCCAATGGTCTGAAATCTTATTGATATGGATAATATAGACAGGCTTTGTAATATTACGTTCGGCAGCTATTCTAAGACTGTAATCACGGCACATGGCCTGAATCTCCATGCAGTCTACCTTAAATCCACGTTCCTCCAGCAGGATTCTGTAATAGTTTAGCTGAATAGCCCAATCAAGCAAGTGGCGTACTCCATCGGTACGCCACTCTTTTTTCGTCTTAGGCTGACCCTTACGCAGACCAGTCTTATACACTTCGCCAGTAGGCACATCCACCTTGTAGTATCCCAAGGCTCTCATCAGCTTGTAGGAGCTTGTTACCTTATAATCCCCAAGGGTTTTGTCGCTCAGGTCGATAATCTGGCCATACAGGTCAAATTTACCGCTTGTAACCTCATCTGAAAGCCGTTCCTCTGAAAGCATATTGCCATCCGTCTTATCCTCGTGAATGGTATGCACAGCACTGCCATGGATAGCGTACAGCTGCTGAACTGGATCAACAGCATAGTCAGAGGTCTTTTTCAGATAGGTTTCTCTCGTACCAGCAAGCAGCTCCGTTACTGTAGGCTCAGCAATTTTTCTGTCCAAAGATTCAGCTACAGCCCGCAAAGTAGGCAGGAACATACATCTTTGGGAATTAGGACAGCTATTCAGGCATTGGAATATGGGAATATCGGTTCCGCTAGGGCAGGTAAATTTAGTAGCAGGCATTATGCTGCACTCCTTTCTTCATTTTCAACATCAAAGCTACGGATAGTACAATAATCATCATCTTCATGGCAACATACGCTAGATATAGTGTTTTCCATATCATTCAGAGAGTTAATCTCGCTTACATCTACGCCCAGCTTTTCTCTGATATAGGTAATCATTCTGCTGAGAGAATCAAAATACTCGTGATGGAATTTGCCAAAGCAGCAGCAGTCAAGGTAGTAACGTTCCTTGAAAAAGATTCCTGCATAGTCATTGGTAACAAACACGTCAAAGCCAGGTTCCTCAGAAACGTAGAGCAGGCGGATTTTATCGGCATATTTTTCCCTGATCAGCTTAAACAGTACGTCCATGTGAGGCGCCCAAGCAGAAATAATCTCTGCCTGAAAATAGTAATACGCTTCGTTACGGCTGATAATACCGTCACAGCCAGTAATATAATCACGTCTGTCAGCTTCAGCACCACTGTAGCCATGCTTTTTCAGCAAATCTGCTACCTTGCCTTCACAAGTAGTATCAAAGCAGCTTCTGAATTTATCAAAAAGCTGCTGGAGCAGGTTTTTGTCCATGCTACAGAACCACAGGGTATTCATGCAATCATTAGCCATTTTTACACCTCCACAAATTTACGCTGCTTTAGGAAGCAGAATCAGATTACGCTTTTTTACAGCCTCTACGCCTTCATCAAGCAAAGTGCCACCAAGACGTTCCAGCTCTGTAGCACGGTTATAGTCAGGGATATCCTGAGAGCTGCGTGTTACTGCATTAACCAAGCCATAGTGAGAAAAATCGTTGCCCATGATAAAGTGACGGAGCACAGAAGCACGCTCCAGCTTATTCAGCACGTATCTGTCGCCCAGCATTTCTACAGTCTGCACAGGATTATCGCAGGTCTTAATATCCATTGCTGTACGCATTTTATCTACTGTCAGCATAAATTTTGCTTCGTCAACGGATGCGCTGACAATATCCTGCACCTTCATAAAATATGCCTTATCGTCAGCTGCCAAGGTAGCATCAGAATACAGCTCGTAGGCGTTATCAGTATCCTCTACCTGTCTGCCAGTATGATATTTCTTATGGGCAAGGTCTTTGGAAATCATGCCATTCTTGCAGACCAGACGATAGATAAGCGGCTCAACTTTTAATGCGCCCAAGCCAATCTCGCTGTTGCTGATGACAAAACCTGCCTGCACAACATCTCCCGGCACAATTTCTGTTTTCATGGTCTTATTGATTACCTTGATATACAGATGAGTTTCCGTAATGTCGCAGCTGGCAATTTCACAGCCTTTCATCTGAGCAAGGACAGGCAGTACATGGTCAACCAGTTCCAGATTATCCAGTCTGCGGTAACGGTCACTCAGGAAGGCTCTCAGCTTGCCGTCCAAGGTACGGAGCATACGTTTCTCAGGGTTCTTCATCAGCCAACCATTGATATTCTGGTCAAGAAGCTGGGGATATTCCAGACGCATACGTTCATAATACTTGTAGGGAATATTAAGGCGGTCAGCCAGCTGACGATGAGCAACGTCACCAATGCTATAGCTCAGAACATCATTATCAGTGGCTACAGTCAACATACTCACGCCATTAGTGCTGCTTACATTAAGGCTACGGGTGTCAGCGATAAGATCCTGACGTACCTCACGTTGACGTTCCAGCTCCTCGTAAAGATTTTGGATAGATTTGATTCCTTGTTTCATTGTTCATTCCTCCTAAATTTTTGTTTGTTGGTTTGGTAGTAGATTCTCTATGATAAATAACGGCGGCCTAGCACAAGGCTGCCATTAGGATTTTTAGGCATAGAAAAAGCCGTTGGCATTAACACCAACGGCTTCTTTGCTACGTTCCTATGTTCCTTTGCAAGGGCAATCCTGTATATCAGGATGCTTACAAATTATACACAGTAATAATATATGACTGAAAAATTTTAAGATAACGTGAAAATAGTTGGCTGTTTAATAAACTCATCAACGTAAGCAACAGATTTTTAGCTCAGACTAGCAAGAGAACGCATAACTAGGTCAATATCTTTATTTTCCAGCTCCTGAATAATGTGCAGATAGGTTTTCTGTGTAGTTGTCATGCTTGCATGACCAAGACGACGAGCAACGCTGGCTATTGAAACACCTGCAAACAGTAACAACGAAGCATGGGTATGCCGTAGTCCGTGAATGGAGATAACAGGAATATGGGCGTGCTTACAATGCCGCTCCAAAATATCATTTACGGTAGAATTATAGACTTTTTGCCCAGGTTCTACGAAAATAGGCTGGCTTTTCGGTAAGCCCTTGATAAGGCTTGAAAACTGTATTACAGTCTGCCAATCAAGCAGAACCTTTCTGACTGATGATTTATTTTTGGTTGGCATGAATCCTCCATTCCCCTTATAATCCCAGGTCTTGCTTATAGACAAAGTTTGGCGTGTAAAATCAAAATCCTGCGGTGTGACAGCCAATGCTTCTGAAAATCTGGCACCTGTTTTGGCAATAAGGAGAAGCAACCAATCCCAGCTTACTGTCGAAGCCAGCTTTAAGCTATTAAGCAAGGTATGAAGCTCATACTGGTTAATGTATTTTATCTTTTTGGCTGCTGGTACTTTACCCTTTATAATAGCCTTGCGTGTTGGGTCACGGTCGATAAGTCCCTCGTCAACAGCATCCAAAATAGCACCTTTTAACTGATGGTGAAAATCCATAGTTGTCTGTCTTTCGTGACTAAGTGCATAATCATTAAGAATCTGCTGATATGTAATACGGCTGAGTTCGTAAATTTTGAGGGTTGGAGCAATTTTTTCTAACCATTGGTGAGCCATACGATATTTGTCCATGGTCACTTCGCGGATAGCTCCTTTTTTGTAGACCTGAATCCACTTTGCATAATATGCACAAAAAAGCTCATTACGTTGTACTTCTTTCAACATTTTTACTACCTCCTAACTTTTAAAAATTGCTTACGTTGATGAAGGGTGATAAGGTGGTCAAGGTACTTGAAATACGCTCCAATAACAGCCTGTTCTTTCATAGAAGGGTACGGGATTTTAAGGTTCCCAACCTGTTCAAGAGATAAATTAGGTTGTGCTCCAATAGTAGGATTTCTTTTTATAAAATCTGCCACTGCATTACCTTTTAAAACAGTTGTAAGATAATTCAAATCCCCTTCTTTTGTTCTTATAATTGCGAGCGCTTGATTTGTATTCGCAGGCAAAAAACTTGATTTTACAATACTTACACGTCCTAATGTTCCAGCAATCGAAAACAAAATATCATGTTCTTGTAATTGCGAACGTTTCAAGTATCCATTATGTTCTGCTTCAGATATTTTCATTTCTGGTGTTATCTCACCGCTGGCTGAATCAATGTTTTCTACTTTAATAAAGTTGATTTCCCCATCCCCTGATTTATCTAACGGAGTAGTCCCTTTTGTTATCAAAGAAGCAAGTTCTCCCAACTTACGCTGTTCCCAAGTAAAAGCAAAAGAGCCAGGAAAAATCCTGGCTCTGGCGTGTTTTTTGAGTAAATATTCAAATTTGAGGAAAACAAGCTATTATTCAGTGGGCAAATCTACGTCTGCACCACCAGATAAAATAAATTTGCGGAGTATTTTATCTGTTTCTCTGTGTACTAATGGTGGAATTAAAGGCTTTTGGGCAAGAGCTTCCATAAATAACTTAGCTTTAGCCATATCAATGGTCTTTTTCAAATCATCAAGACGTCCAAACTCATTGATATTTTTTTCGTTTAAGTTTAAAGCTACCATATTCCTTAATTGCTCTTCGTCCAGCCCCAACAGGGAAGCAAAGCAGTGAATTTTATCGTTTTTGGCTTGGCTTTGATATTCTGTAACATAATCCCTAAAAGTTTTACCTAGTTCTAGCTTAATATTTCCGCTCTGAATATCATGCAGAAAAATATTGGCATATTTTTGTTCTTCCTGTGAAAGCAGGGCAAAACTCTTATGCAAATCATTTTTCACTGCCTCTAATTCTTCTGGTGGAATACCAGCATCCAAAGCTTTAATATATTTTTCAAAGCGGCTGTTCATATAAGCTGTGTCAATTAACCCAGTATCAATTTCAGTAAGGTGGGCTTTTAGGTCAAAAGGAATATCATCGCCACCAATTCCACCATCATTTTCCAGTTCCTTATAGCGTTGCAGCAGCTTTGAATAAGTGGCTTCGTCTAAATCTACCTTGATTACATATTTTTATTGGTCTGCTCATCTTCAAACTGATATTCTGATTTGTCCCATTTAAAGCCTTGAATAACTGCTGCTTCGTAATAATCATCCAGTTTATTGAACAATGTAGCGAATCGTCCTTTTGCAGCATTTTCTTCAGGAAGGCGTGAAAAATCAGTAATACCGTCATTTTGGAATAAATCAACAATATCAGCAAAGATCTCATTTATTTTGCGTAAATTTTTATGTAATTTCACGGCAAAGAGGCCAATAGGTTTATCACCCGAATAAAGCTTAAAGGCTGACTGAACATTTTGCTCCATAGAATGAGGCTTACGGTAGTAACGTATAATGCCAAAAGGCTTTTTCTCACCGAAGAGCCTATTAGTACGCGAAAATGCTTGAATCAGTCCCTCATAATAAAGCACTTTATCAAGATACAAGGTATTGAGCCATTTAGAATCAAAGCCTGTAAGCATCTGGTCTACTACAATCAGTAAATTAAGCTGTTTTTGCGGTTCATTTTCAATATATTTATACTGTTCTTTGTGAGCCAATCTAAAAGAAACATCTTTTTTGAACGCTGCAAAGGTCGGTAAAGAAAATTTCTGATTGTAACGCTCGTTATAGTCCTGAATAATTTCTACTAATCCATCTTCTTTGAAAGCAGTATCTCTGATGTCTCCATTATTATCAATATTAGGGTCAAACAAGCATGTTATTTTCAGTTCAGGCATGAATTCTTTAAGCAGACGATAATAATGTATTGCTTCTGGAATGCTGCTAGTAGCAAAAATAGCGTGAAAGAAATTATTACGGCTTAGCTGCAACCAGTTATCCATAATATCATGGACAACCGCTTTTTGATGTTCAGGTGTATGATATTGGGATGTAGGTATGTAATCTTCAATACCTTTTACCCATTTCCCCTTTTCATCTCTGTGACCATACATAGGAAGCTGCATAAAGCGATAATAAATTTTTTCTTTCTCTGGGTCAGCACTTACTTCCTCTAAACTGGTAGCTTTTGCTTGTTCAAGTCCTACCACATGGCGAATATCTTTGTCCTTAAATGTAAGAACCTTATATGGGTCAAAGCCCAAAACATTTTTATCACGGATGCCATCGGCAATTACATAGCGATGCAGCTCATTGCCGAAAATATCAGAAGTAGTATTAAGTTTCTTTTGATTTTCTTCATGTATGGGCGTTCCTGTAAAGCCAAAAAAGACAGCATTAGGGAAAGTATTTTTTATAGTTGCCAGCATTTCGCCAAAAGTAGAACGGTGTGCCTCATCAATAATGAACACGATACGCTTGCGGTTAATTTTAGCAAGGTCGGCATCATTCAGATTTTCTTCACCAGCCTTAATATTATTCATTTTCTGGATAGAAGTTACAATAAGCGTATCAAGACTGCTATCGCTTTTCAGCCTATTTATTAGCACATCGGTATTTTCTGTAGCCTGCACAGTTTCATTATCATTAGCAAAAGCACGGTATTCTTTTAATGACTGTGTACCAAGCTCAATTCTATCCATTAAAAAGATTACTTTATCTGCATCATTGGAGCTGGCAATGAGCTGGGCAGACTTAAAGCTAGTCATAGTCTTGCCCGAACCTGTTGTGTGCCAGATATAACCGCCACGCTGGTTGCCGCTATCCCATTTTATCTTGGAAACCGTGTCTGAAATAGCGTTGGCAGCATAATACTGGTAGCTACGCATTACTTTCAACACACCATCAGAGTTATCGGCAACAGTATAAAAACCAATCAGCTGATGAGCCATAGGGATAGAAAGCAGGGAAGAAGCAATGCCTTTCCAGTCATTGATAGGCTCATTGGTAAAATCAGCCCAATGGAAGAAATAATCTGGATTGAACTTGCCTTCTGGTTCTGGGCCAGGGTTAGCAAAATATACTGTGTTTTCAGGGTTCATAGCGACAAAAATCTGCACCAAGGAAAACAGACCGCTGAACACACCCTCACGCATATATTTCCTTATCTGATTAGTAGCTTCACTGACGGGTATATGGCTGCGTTTTAACTCTATATGGATAACAGGCATACCGTTTATCAGCAGCATTAAGTCGCCGCGGCGTTTATTAAGCAGAGGGGACTGTACAGAAAAATGTGGCTGCTGCACAATCTGATAACGGCTCTGCCCAGCGGCTATTTCGTTACGGTCATAAATTTTTAGGCTTATCTCTAAGCCATAGTGCAGTTTGTCATCAGGATTATCACGTTTTATAGATACAGTCTTTCCGTTGATAAAGCCGTTAAGCTTGAGCGGTGTTCTAGCAACAATAATTTTTTCTATAATCTGCTGCATTTCGCTATCTGTCAGCGGACAGTTATTAAGGCGGTCAATCGTATTATTATTTTCAAACAGAATATTAGCCCAGTTTTTCAGCAGATCTGCTTCTGTAGGATGCTTAATAACAGTTTTTTCCCAGCCTTTATTGGTCAATACTTGGATTAGAGCCTCTTCAAAGTCAGCTTCACTGGCAAAGGTCATGGCAATACTCCTTTCCGTGATGTATTTAAAATATTTTAGATAAAACTTTAGCTTTCACACGTCAAAGTAAATAGATTATAGCTTCTCACGCACCATCATTAAAGAATATCCCAACAGATTTTTTCCTTTCCACTTAGTTCTGTCAAACCTGTCAGGGTCTTTCATGGACAGTCCAATACCCCAAATTCTGTCTTTTACGGCACATTCTGCAAGGACAGCCTGTTCTGTGCTTTTCAGCAGTACCTTTAGCTCTTCGTTCTGAGAAAATTTAGCATAAAGTCCCTCAAAAACTACAATTTGACGGATTCCGTTCCAGTAGCTTTCATCATAGCCAGATACGCAGCGACCTAGTTCTTTTATAGCAGCAGCATCTTCGGCATGAAGTATCTTGTCAGCAATAGCTTCATCACCGAAATAAACCGCCTTTTGGTACATCATATACTGCTCCATAGAGCTAAAATACACTTCTTTATACGTAAATCCAGCAGCATACCAGTTGCTTAGGTATCCGTTTTCTTCATCTGGGTTGTGGAAACAAATAATCTGCACTATATTTTACCTACCTTCTGGACAGCAAGGTCAAGTTCTAAGTCGTGAAGCCCGTAATAAGCCTTCTTCAAGAAATCAAGCGGCACTTTTTTGATTACCTCAGAGCTAGGGATATCATAGTACCATTGATAGTAGGCATAAAATTCACCAATCCAGTCGGGCATAAATCCATCAAGAGCCTTGCCGGATTCCAGCACATACTGTTCAGTTCGGCAAAAATATTCCCACAGTTCTTTGGCAGACATTGTATTGACATAGGCTTTTGCTTCGTCAATGCTTTTTCTTGTTTTACTTTCCATATAGGCACTTATAAAAGCCTCTGTATCCTTGTTAGGGAACGTCTGGGCAACAAAATCAAAGAGCTTGCCTTGGTTTTCTACCACATCATTCAGATATTCTTCTGGATAAGCCCTCATTGCCTTCACCTCTCAAACAATGTGCTGAACACATTGGTTACTTTATTTCTGTCAGAATCGACAAGATTACGCATATTTTTTCTGGCACTTATATCACGCTGATTATATTTATTATTAAATTCGGCATGGTCAACAGCAAGCAAGCCGTCAGGACACTCACGGAGCTTTGAATATGCCCGTTCAGACTTAATGCAATACTGAATGCCTAGACCACCTAAAGACAGGAGTTCTTCCAAAATATCCATATCAATGTTATCACGGACAAATTCTTTTGCGATATAGAAGTAGGAAGCATTGGCTCTCCAGCCTTTAATGACATCATATTCAGATGTGTCGATACCGTATTTTTCTATAAATTTGCCAGCAAGCATACGGTAACGCTTAGAATCAGCAGCATCTCTGTGTTTCATCAGCTCTGCCAGCCAAGCAAGCACATTGTGTTCCTGGAAGTCTAAAATTTTCAGTCCGTCGGTATCAAGCTCATACTTATGTACCCAACCATTAGTATCATTAGGAATGCAGACTGCCCATTCTTTAGCAAGCTCAGGGTTCTCGGTCAGATAAAAACCTTTCCCGTAGTCGTGCTTTTCATCTCCAAGGCCAAAAGTAGGGGTCACAACTTTATTAGAGGTGCCGTGAAATAAAATTATTTTGCTCATTTACGCCATCCTCCTTACACAAACATTTTCTCAAGACAAGATTTTTTGATGTTTTTTAGCTTTTCTAGCTTACGCTGATGAAGGGTGATAAGATCATCAATATTTTTCAAGCAGTATCCGATTTTTAATTGTTCTTCCTTGCAAGGAATACAATAAGTAATCGAATCTAGTGTTCTTGGGTAAATTGCTGCTACACTAGTTGTTCCCATAGCTCTTGCATGAACTTGTTTTTGCATTGACCCAGTATTGTATAAATAGTTAAAAAATATTGTATCAAGTTCTCCTAAGTTAAATCTAGCAATATTACTATTAAACGCATATTTTCCACTATCGCCAGTCCATGTTGCACCTTTACCAACTAAATCAAGTGTATTTCTAGTATTAAAAAAGAAGTCACCTTTATATGCTATATTTTCAGGTTCTACCACATCGTTTTCATCGAGATATTCTAATTTATCTAGCGAAAAATATCCTCTCTGGATATTTCCCATTTTTAACAAAGGCATTCCAGTGTTTTCAGTTGAACCTAATTTATTTGTCCCAGTCTGAATGCTTTTCAAATCATTTACTAACTTACGCTGTTCCCAAGCATCAGTAAATCCTTTAAACCTAATTGCAGGTTTTGTGTTTTTAGCCATATCATTCACCTTGTAACAACGCTTTAAATTCGTTGATACCTTTCATGTCAAAGGTGCTGCCAGTAAGCTCGTCTAACATAGCACACAGCTGTTGCTCTGTTTCGTCGATTTCGGCATCAATATCAGCGTATGTAAGAGCATATTTTTTCTGCAAAGCAGTGAGCTTGCTAACAAGGTCGTCAACCAATGTTTCCGGCATTTTATTCAGATTAACCATCAGGCTATCAATCCATTTCTTGTGCAGCAGATCTTTAACCTGTTCATCCGTAAGGGATTCAATGGTTTCCTTCGTCAACAGGTGCAGAGCAGTGCTAGCCGCTTTAATACTTGCTTTCAGCTCTTTTTCCTCTTTAAGCAGATGGTTAGCTTTTGTCAGTTTGGATATAAGCTCACTAATTTCTAAAGATTTATCTTCTAATTTTAATTCTTTTATCTTTTTAGGAATTTCTTTAGCTACAAAAGCAGTAGCGTCATCATTTAATGCAGCTTCACAGCTATTCTTGTCATCTTCGCTCATTTCTTCAAGAATAGCTTCAATCTCAGCAGGTATTTCAGCCAAACGTGCTTCTTGCTTCTTTAAGGCTGTGCTTTCCTGTACCAAAATATTATCTTGTACTAAAGAGAACGGCAATACACGTCCAATCCAACCGTCCTGGACTTCCTGCTCTTTATTATCTTTCTTTTTTAGTACCATATTAGGGTCAACTTTTTTAGTAGCCTCAAAGCCTTCTGTCTGGATAATTTCCAAATCGACGGCAATTTTACTCCATTCGTCATCTAAAAGCTGGAAAGCAGCGTACTTATCTACCAAAGGTATACCAGAAAGCTGGGTAAAAATCTTATCGCTGATGATATTTTCTTCTTTGGCAATAGCTACCTGTTCTGCCTGTTCAATCAGCTCATGATGTAAATAAGCAGGAAAGCCAGCAAAAGCATCAGCAAAGCTGTTTTCAAAAGCAACTACATCAGCATGGCTTCTGATAGCTTCCTTAATATTATCAGTAGTCAGCTGGGTATAAGGAGTATCGCTTGCTTCAAATAATGCTTCCTGTAAATTTGGGAAAGCTTTCCAGTAATCATCTAAAGCGGCAAGTTCTGCTTTAGGAATACCGCCAAACATGGAAGCATAAATATCCCAGCTTTCAGCAGCTTCAGAAGAATCTACATAACGTGGGATATTTAGGTTGTAATCATTCTGACGGATTTCTTCACGGCTCACCAGTTTAGAGTATTTGGGAATTTCCAGTCTGTTAATTACAGTATCAGCAATACGTTTAATGTCGGAAGCACGTAATTTATTGTTTTTGCCCTCTTTAGCAAAGCCTTTAGAAGCATCTACAATAAGCACATCAGTGTTGCTGCGTTTCTGTTTAAGAATCATAATGATGGTTGGAATGCCTGTACCAAAGAAAATATTTGCAGGCAAGCCTATGATAGCGTCAATGTGGTTATATTCGATAAGGTTTTTACGGATTTCTCCTTCTTCACCACCACGGAATAGAACGCCATGAGGCAGAACGATAGCCATAATACCGCTAGGCTTGATGTGATAAAGGTCGTGCAGCAAGAAAGCATAGTCGGCTTTGCCTTTAGGAGCAAGACCAAAACGCTCATAGCGGACATCACTCTTCGGTGTCCATTTCTGGCTGTACGGAGGGTTAGACACTACTGCATCTACATAGAGCGGAGTGTAAGTAGTTTCTTTATTGGCTTCATCAAAGTACGGCCAGTCATCTTCCAAAGTATCGCCGTTGCGGGCAACGATATTATCGGGTTTAATGCCACGCATAACCAGATTCATACGTGTCAGGTTATAAGTATTAGATTTAAGCTCCTGAGCGTAGTATTTGATATTGTTGCTGTTGCCGATACGTTTAGCAACACTTTTACCGATATTGATTAAAAGAGAGCCAGAACCGCTGGTAGGGTCATAAATTTCAATATATTGGTTGTCCTTTAAATGGTCAGAAATAATTTCACTCATCAGCAGAGATACTTCGTGCGGAGTGTAGAACTCGCCAGCCTTCTTTCCTGCATTAGCGGCAAACATACTAATCAGATATTCATATATGAAGCCCAGTACATCATAATCCTGCTTTCCGTCCATAGGAATATCTTTTATCAAGTCTAATAGCTCTTTGATAGCTTTTGTCTGAGAACCAGAGCTATCGCCCAGCTTACTCAGCCCTGTCTGCAATGTTTCAAAAATACCCTGAAAAACTTTCTGATGGGATTCGCTGATCAGGCGGCTGAAAGCAGATAAAGCGTCACGGACATTGCTGACATCAAAACCACTGCCTTTGTCAAGCCAGGTGGAGAACAGGTTGTTGTAATCAATAAAATAGCCAAGATTGTCTTGTACCCACTCTACAGTATCGGCGTCAGATTCCACTACTGTCGCAATAAGCTCTTTGTCATAACCATTGCTGTACAGAAATTTCTCTTCAGCATCAGAAAGGTACTTATAAAAAATAAAGCCTAAAATATAGTCCTTGTATTCGTTTGCTTCGATTTTTGAACGCATTTTATTTGCGGCTTCCCAGATTTTGGTAGCTAGCTGCTGTTTATTCATAAAAAAATCACCCTTTAATGTAAATTTATGGTCTAAAAAATGACGGTATCTTACCTAATAAGTATAGCACAAAAAAGCAGATAGTAGAACGTCTACAGAAAAGTATGTAGCTTTTCGTGCAGTTTAAAAGCTAAATTTACCGCTCCACTTATTTCTGCCATTCTTAGTACCTTTTTGAGCTATCTTATGCTCAGTTTTGCCCAGTTCACCTCTTCATGCGCCTAACATATCAATAAATGTATGTTGGAAGGAGGTGGTAAAAATGCAAAAAATATTAGTTACTGTAGCGGAAGCAGCCTGCTTATTGAACTATAGTACCGCTACAATTTATAAGCTGATCAATTCTGGTCAGCTTCCATATATCAAGAAAGGTAAAAATTATCTTATACCGTTTAAACATTTGGAAGCGCTAGTAGAACACTCTCTGCGTTATAAAAAGCCATAGCAGCCCTATTGAAAATAACCAATTCAAAGAAATCTGTGTGTATTAAAGGAATGTCAAATCTAACATAAAGTTAAATATATATTGAAAGGGGTATAATAGCTATGTTTGAAGAATACAGTGATATGCTGACTGTAGATGAGGTAGCAGAGATTCTAGGGGTAGGCAAAAACTCAGCTTACGAAATTTTCCGTAGCGGCGAAATGGATTGCTTTATGTTAAAGGGAAAGTGGAAAATTCCTAAGCAGGCACTCATTGACTACATACATAAAAAAGCTTATCAGAAATAAACTAAGCGTCAGTAGCAATACTGACGCTTAAACTGTCTATTAAAACAGTAGAAAATATGCCACAGCTCCTAACCTTTAATCAGCTTATGGGTGTGGCATATTTTACTTTTAAATTTTAGAGTTTTGTAATGACTGCCATCAAAAACTACATACAAAAATCGTCAATAATTATGATTTGTTGCGGATGTTTTTTCAACATATAACTCTTTCTTGATCAAATCCTCCAGACTACAGAATTTAAAACCGAATTTATACCTACTGTCACCATCAAACTCGTCAACAATCCAGTCATACGCATCTTCATAACTATAAAAACCTTTATGGCGTTCCCGGTTGAGATTTTTCATATAAGTCTGACAATCAAGCCAGTTATTCGTAAGTGCATATCCGTTAGAACCTACGACTGCGTAACAGCTAAATTTTTTATTTTTTTTTGACATGGTAAACCCTCCTTACTAATTTTCTAGATTTTCGTCGGCACTATAATACAAGAGCCGGCTAAATCCATATTGGTTTAAAATATCGCTTACGATAGTTTTTAGCTGGAAAAGCTCCTTCTTACCTAGCTGTAACTTATAGCCATCAACATAACGTACCGAGTTAATAACAAAATGGGCATGAAGGTTATCAGTATTGCCATGTACCGCATAGGCGATCTGGCAACAATATTTATTAAACATCATATCGGCAATAGCTCTTGATGCACTCTGGAAGCGTGCGACATCATCTTGGCAGATAATCTCTACTTCCATTAAAGATACTATGATTTGTACATATTCATTGCCTCCTCGTTTGTTATAGGCTGCTTTGACCAACAGCATATCTCTGGTAGCCCTAAATGGATCAGCCCCAACAGCATCATAGGCCAAGACCAAATCATTATGTTCTTCATTGCTGGCAATATACTTCACAATACCGTCCAGCGTCCTGTACGTTCCGTTTAACGCTCTTAGAGTAGACATTTTTCAACCTCCTAACATTTTAAAAATATCGTCTTTTATACTGTTAAACTCTGAATTAACTTGATTAGCTTGTTTTTTCTCACCTACTTCCAGCTGATTTATTCTTTCTTGTAACACGACTATTTTTTCAACAATCTTAGAATCAATATTGTAAATTACTGCCTCCTTCACAGCTTTCTTTATAAAATCGGTTTTGCTCATGCCAGCCATTTTACTTTTATTCTCGATCTCCCGAAGTTCTTCGTCTGTAACCCGAATATTTACCATCTTAGTAGACTTTTGGCTAGGTTTTTTAATTTTGTTTTGAAACTTAGTTTCTTCAGTGTTGATTTTATAATATAAAATTTTCGGTGTACTTTGCTTTAGGTTATATGACATATCAAACGCCTCCTTGACTCAAGATGCTTTACAAATACATATCTAGTATAGTATAGCCCCCTTAGCTAATAACTTTTTGTTCATGTTATTCTACATCATTTAGTGATATACACAACTGCTTCTACCTCTTTCCTATGCCACCCTGCATATACTATATATAACTATCTATCTATTTTTTAATTTATT
>OAUS01000359.1_pt1 | contig 37238 bp, 35 predicted proteins | sample 1516801 | NCBI WGS metagenome assembly OAUS01 (sample SAMEA2580001, study PRJEB22360) | human gut metagenome | biome: human gut; feature: human-associated habitat; material: faeces | place: Denmark | collected 2008/2010
TTGCCCTATTTTACAAATAAACTTTTTTATAAATTATTACTTTTTTATCACTCTTATGCCTTTATAAAACGTTCTAAATATGCTATTATATATAAGTTAAGAAGAATATTTAATAAAAAAAATTATCACTAATTTGTAGGTGCTAACAAAATGCTTAATAGTAGTAATTATCGTTATCCTGCATTTCTTTGTCTTAAAGATAAAAAATGTGTTATTATAGGAGGAGGGACAGTAGCTGCACGTAAGCTAACCACCCTTGCTGAAGCGGATGCCACGGTTTTAGTTGTTGCTCCGGATTTCTGTTCGCAGACATTGGCCGCAGCAGAAAAGTATCAATGTAAACTTGTCCGTGATGTCTATAATATTTCATATATCAGAGATGCGTTTTTAGTTGTCGCAGCTACTGACAATACAGAAATAAATCGTGAAATATCATCCGCTGCGTCTTGTCTTTGCAATAATATTACTGAACCTGAACTGAGTAATTTTATTGTTCCATCCACTTTTAGTGAAGGTAATATTACAGTGGCTTTAGTAACCGGAGGTATGCCTGCTTTTACCCGCTTATTAAAGAAACATTTACAGGGTACTTTTACTCCGGCATTAGCAGATTTTAACGATTTTTTACTACAACAACGAGAAATAGTCAAAAGCATTCCTTCTACACCTGAAGAACGGACGCTGTTTTGGCGGACGTATTTAAATGAGGAATTGTTGAATTTAGTATTAGCAGGTGACGCTGCTCTGGCAAAGGAGAAAATAATAGATGCAATTAGCAGTTTTAGGACTCAATCACAAAACAGCCCCTGTTGAGGTCCGCGAACGTTTTAATTTTACAAACGATCGAGTAGCAAGTATTTTGCGTCGGCTACGTAATTATGATAATATTCCAGAAGCCATGCTGCTTTCTACTTGCAACCGTACTGAGCTTTATATGGTTATAGAAAATCCTAAGGAAGCAGTTCCCTTTATTAAGCGTTTGCTGGAACATCTTGCAGGTGAACAATATAATAACGAATATTTTTATAATCTTACCGGTGCGATGTGCGTACAGCATTTGTTTCGTGTAGCATCCAGCCTTGATTCTCTGATTATTGGCGAAGGACAGATTCTTAGTCAGATTAAAAATGCTTATCAGATTGCCCGCAATCATGGTATGACTGACACTATTTTAAATACCTTGATGAATAAAGCTATTGCTGTCGGCAAACGTGTACGTACTGAAACGAAAATTGCTTATAGCAGTGTTTCTGTTTCCAGTGCTGCTGTAGATTTAGCCATTGATATTTTAGGTGATTTGACTACTGCCAATATTTTAGTAGTTGGTGCCGGTCATATGAGTGAGCTTACTGCTCGTCATTTGATTGATAAGGGTGCTAAAACAATTTTTGTCAGCAATCGCAATTATGATCATGCTGAAGATTTAGCACAAAAATTTAATGGTACGGCTATTCCCTATCAGGCAATGTTTAAGCAGGCTGCAGCTGCTGATATCATTATTACCTCCACAGGTGCACCACATTATGTGCTGACTGCGGAAAATTTAGGTCCCTTATTGCCTGAACGTCATGGTAGACCGTTAATTTTGATTGATATTGCTGTGCCGCGTGACGTAGATCCTGCTTTAAGCGAAATGGATGGCGTTACTGTTTATAATATCGATGATTTAGAAGATGTAGTTGATATTAATAAAAATTTCCGTAGCAATGAGGCTAAGGTTGCGGAACAGATTATTGCAGAAGAAATAGAAAGTCTTAAAGAACGTTTGCGTTATTATACCATGCGTCCTGTTATGGTTAAGTTACATGATAAAATGAATTTCCTGCGTCAGAAGGTACTTAAGAAAGCTTTTATCAAAATGCCTAATCTGACTGATGAAGAAAAACGTATTATAGACTTAATGACCCAGCGTTTAGAGCATAAATTTTTACGTGAGCCGATGAAGGCAATGAATGCTGTAGCCGGTACCCATGAAGAAGAGCAATACAGAAAGATGATGTGTGAACTATTCGTTTTAAACGATAGCGGAGAGGAGTTCGGCGATGAAAACGGAATTGATAATTGGTACTAGACAGAGCCTGCTGGCTTTATGGCAGAGTAATCATATTGCAGCTTGCCTGAAAAAGCAATATCCGGAATGTAATGTTGTCCTGAAAAAGATTGTTACTAAGGGCGATCGTATTTTAGATGTTCCCTTGGCACAAATCGGCGGAAAAGGTTTGTTTACCAAAGAGATTGAGGAAGATTTGTTAAATGGTACTGTTGATTTAGCAGTACATAGCCTCAAGGATATGCCGACTGTACTGCCTGAAGGTTTATGTCTGACGGCGATTACTACTCGTGCTAATGTAGGAGATGCTTTTGTCAGCAATAAATATAATGATTTTGCTGAGCTGCCACTAGGTGCAGTTGTAGGTACCTCCAGCTTGCGTCGCAAGGCACAGCTGTTAGCTGCCCGTCCGGATTTGCAGATTATGGATTTACGTGGTAATGTTGATACTCGTTTACGTAAACTGGATGAAGGTATGTATGATGCAATTATCTTAGCAGCTGCCGGTTTGGAACGTTTAGGGTACCAGGACCGTATTAAAGCTGTGATTCCTGCGAAAGTCTGCCTGCCAGCTGTAGGCCAAGGTGCATTAGCTATTGAATGTCGCACTGATGATGCTGAAGTTCGTCAGATGTTAGACTTTTTAAATGATAAAAATACCCGTAGTGCTACTGCTGCGGAACGTGCTTTCTTGGGCCTTCTGGAAGGTGGATGCCAAGTTCCTATCGGTGTGCACGCAGATGTTGATGGTGATAAAATTCATGTTGAAGCAATTATCGCATCTTTAGATGGTAGTAAAATTTTGCGAGACCATATTGATGGTAATGCTGAAGATGCTGTTATACTTGGACAAAAATTAGGCAACAAAATGCTTGCTGCTGGCGGCCAGGAAATTTTGGCTGCAATTCTTTAAGGAGAGTGACATAATGACTAAACAAGGTAAAGTATATTTAATCGGTGCAGGCCCTGGCGATCCCGGACTTTTAGGCTTAAAAGCTAAGGAATGTCTGGAAACTGCAGATGCTGTTGTTTATGACCGTTTAGCAGATCCCCGCATTTTGGCTTTTGCTCGTAAAGATGCAGAAATGGTATATGTAGGTAAAGCAAGTGCCAACCATACTATGCGTCAACCTGATATTAATAAATTGTTGGTAAAACTGGCTGCTGAAGGTAAAACTGTTGCTCGTTTAAAGGGAGGCGATCCTTTCGTTTTCGGTCGTGGTGGCGAAGAAGCTATTGAATTGTTAGAGGCCGGTCTGCCTTTTGAATTCGTTCCCGGTGTAACCTCTGCTATTGCTGTTGCTGAATATGCAGGTATTCCTGTTACCCATCGTCATGTAGCTACCTCCTTTGCTGTTATTACCGGTCATGAAGATCCGACTAAGGGTGCTTCTACCATTAACTGGCAAGGTTTAGCAACTGCTGTTGATACCTTAGTTTTCCTGATGGGTGTAGAAAATATTGAAAAAATCAGTTCCCGTTTAATTGAAAATGGTCGTAGTGCAGATTGTCCTGCTGCTGTTATCCGTTGGGGTACTCATCCTGAACAACGTACATTAGTAACCACCTTAGGTAAAGCTGCAGCGGATGTCAAAGCTAATAACTTGAAGCCGCCTGCAATTTTCATTGTCGGTGATGTTGTTAACTTGCGTAAGCAATTACAATGGTTCGATAATAAGCCTCTCTTCGGAAAAACCGTTGTTGTTACCCGTGCTCGTGCACAAGCTAGCGATTTGACTAAAAAGCTGGAAGCTCAAGGTGCAAAGGTTATCGAAGTACCTGCTATTAAAATTGTTCCTGCGGATGATTATGCTCCGCTAGATGCAGCTATTGCTGATATCAACGCTTATAAATGGCTTGTTTTCACCAGTGCTAATGGTGTAGAATATTTTTTTGAAAGATTGTTACATACAGGCAAGGATGCTCGTGCCCTCTTCGGTGTAAAATTAGCTGCTATCGGTAGTGCAACTGCCAAGGCTTTGGCAGATCATGGCTTGACTGCTGATTTGATTCCTTCTGCTTATAAAGCGGAAGAATTGGCAGAAGCTTTAGTTGATAAAATTACTGCTGGTGATAAGATTTTAATTGCACGTGCTAAAGTGGCTCGTGAAGTATTGCCTGAATCTCTGCGTAAAATCGGTGCAGATGTTAATGTTGTTACTGCATACCAAACTGTTGCTGATTGTGATAATAAAGAAGAGCTTTTAGAAGCTCTGGGAAGCGGTGCTGCTAGCATTGTAACATTTACTAGCTCTTCTACCGTAACTAATCTGCTGAAAGTTTTAGGCGACAAAAAAGATTTGCTGAATAAAGTAGCTTTAGCTGCTATCGGACCTGTAACTGCTGAAACCTTAAAGCAACATGGTCTGACTCCGGCAATTTCTGCCGCTCAATATACAATCGACGGCCTTATGACCGCTATTCAAGAATATTATAAGGAGTGATTGCTATGAGCATTACCGGTTTTCCTGTATATCGTCCTCGTCGTACCCGTGCTACTGAAAATCTGCGTGCTATGATCCGCGAAACAGAAGTATCTGTTAAAGATTTGATTTATCCTTTGTTTGTTGTTCCCGGTACTGGTGTAAAACACGAAATTGAATCTCTTCCTGGTAACTATCATTGGTCTTTAGACCGTCTGCCTGAAGTATTAGATGAAATTACTGAATTAGGTATTCCTGCGGTAATCTTGTTTGGTGTTCCTTCCTATAAAGATGCTATCGGTAGCAGCGGTTGGGATATGAATGAGCCTGTACAACAGGCTTGCAAGCTGATTAAAGAACAATATCCTGAATTGGTTATTGTTACTGATGTTTGCCTGTGTGAATATACTGAACATGGTCATTGCGGTGTTTTAGAAAATGGTTGTACTGTTAATAACGATGAAACCTTGCCGCTCTTGGCTAAGGTTGCTGTATCCCATGCTCAAGCTGGTGCTGATATGATTGCTCCTTCCAATATGATGGATGGTTATGTCAAAGCAATCCGTGAAGCACTGGATGCTGCTGGATTTAAAAATATTCCTATTATGGCTTATTCTGCTAAATTTGCTTCTGCCTACTATGGCCCGTTCCGTGCAGCTGCTGATTCTACTCCGTCTGCAGGCGACCGCAAGGGCTATCAAATGGACCCTGCGAATAGCGATGAAGCATTGCGCGAAGTTGCTTTGGATATCGAAGAAGGTGCGGATATCGTTATGGTAAAACCTGCTTTGGCGTTCTTGGATATCGTACAACGTGTTCATGAAACCTTCAATCGTCCACTGTGCGTTTATAATGTCAGTGGTGAATATGCAATGGTTAAGGCTGCGGCACAAAAAGGCTGGATTGATGAAAAACGCATTGTTATGGAAACCATGTTAGGTTTTAAACGTGCAGGTGCAAAGATGATTATTACATATCATGCTTTGGACGTAGCTAAATGGCTGCAAGGCAAATAAGGAGAAGATTAATGGAACATACAAAATCTACAGCTGCTTTTGAAGAAGCCCGTCAATATATTCCTGGCGGCGTAAACAGCCCTGTACGCTCTTTCCGCAGTGTTGGTGGCGTACCGCCGTTTATTGCAAGTGGTAAAGGCAGCAAAATTTATGATATTGATGGTAATGAATATATTGATTACGTATTATCATATGGTCCGTTACTGATGGGTCATGTACCTGATTGCGTAACCGAGGCTATTAAGGATGCTGCGGAAAAAGGTACTTCCTATGGTGCTCCGACTGTTGGTGAAACTGAGCTGGCAAAGCTGGTTTGTCGTTTAGTTCCTTCTATGGATATGGTACGTATGGTTAACAGCGGTACTGAAGCTACTATGAGTGCTCTGCGTTTGGCTCGTGCCTATACAGGTCGTGATTGTATTGTTAAGTTCATCGGTTGCTATCATGGTCATCATGACAGCCTTCTTGTAAAGGCCGGCAGTGGTGCTACTACTTTTGGTGTACCGGATAGCCCAGGTGTACCTAAAGCCGTTGCTGCTACTACTATTACCGTACCCTTTAACGATTTACCGGCTTTGGAAAAGGTTTTTGCTGAACGTGGTGAAGAAATTGCTGCTGTCATCCTCGAACCTACTCCAGGTAATATGGGTTTGGTTCTGCCACACGAAGGTTTCCTGCCCGCAGTACGTGAGTTGACTAAAAAATATGGTGCATTGCTTATTTGCGATGAAGTAATGAGCGGCTTCCGTAGTGCACAAGGCGGTAGTCAATCTCTGTATGAAATTGATCCGGATATTACCTGCTTAGGTAAGGTTATTGGCGGTGGTCTGCCTGTAGCTGCTTACGGCGGTAAACGTGAAATCATGCAAGAAGTTTCTCCTGCAGGTCCGATGTATCAAGCAGGTACTTTAAGTGGTAATCCTTTAGCTATGGCTGCTGGTATTGCTGCTTTGACTTATATGGAAGAAAATAAGGTTTGCGAAAAACTGGAAAGCATGACTGCTATTTTAACCGGTGGCTTAGAACGTGCAGCTGCTAAAGCTGGCGTTCCGGTACAAGTACATCGTTTGGGGAGTATGTTTACCGTATTCTTCAATGATAAACCAGTAACTGATTATGATAGTGCTGCTGCCAGCGACTTGGAAGCTTTCAAGATTTACTTCCATTCTATGCTGGAGCAAGGTATTTACCTGCCTCCTTCTCAATTTGAAACAAACTTCTTATCTTTAGCACATAGTCCTGAAGATATTCAGAAGACTATTACTGCTGCTGAAGTTGCTTTTGCTGAGGTTACTAAGGCAAGAGGTTATAAAGCATAATATAGTACCGATTAAGGCCTTCCCTATTGTTTCGGGAAGGCCTTTAAATATTATTTATAGGAATGTTGTACGGAGTTTTATAATGAAAAAAAGTATAATGAAAAAAGTGATTTTCTTGTTAATGATGAGTATTATTTGCTTGAATGGTGTATCTTTTGCGCAATTACCTCCTGCAAAAATTGTTTTTCATAATATTGTAGATGGAGAGTGTCCTTTTAATCCTTTAAAAAAATCTGTAATGCCTAAAAAATATATCAATATTTATGCATCTCCAGATGTAAATTCTAATATACTTGAAGCTGTTGCTCCAAATGAATATTGTCAAATAAAAGCTTTAGAATTGCATACATATCCTTATGAAAATCAAGTAAATGCTAATAACCAAACATTTTATTATTTGTACTATGCTGGAGAAGGACATTATGTGATTTGGATTAATGATGAAATTAAAAACATTTACATGGGGACTAACCAAATTGATACAAAGTCTGATTTATGGATTTGTATACAGTCTTCAAAGTCTAAGTTAGAAGGTTGGACTAAATTTGAGTCTAAAAATGACTGGTATACCGAAGTTGGAGCTGGAATATTTTTATAATTAATTTATAATTTTGACGTAAAAATCCCTCCACATTGATATGTAGAGGGATTTTGATTTAGAAAATTTTATTTTAATACATAATGAGGATCTACATATTGACCATCGGCCATAACTTCGTAATGTACATGAGGACCGGTGCTGTAGCCGCTACTACCGGCAAAACCGATAATATCACCTTTAGCAACATGCTGACCGGCACTTACAGCTAAGCCACTCATATGACCATAAGCTGTTTCATAGCCATTACCATGATTGATACGCACAAAACGGCCGTATCCTCCATTCCACCCGGCTTGTTCAATAGTACCAGCAGCTGTAGCATATATTGGCGCACCGAAATCTATAGCAATATCAAGACCGCAATGGTATTCATAACCACCGGAAACAGGGTCTGTACGTCCACCGTATTCACTGCTGATGACACCGCCTTCTGTAGGCCAGCGGTCAGGAAAGGATGCTAAAGTGCCGCTACGTCCTTCAACCTCACCTAATAATTGGCTGACAGATTTTTTTGTAGTATCCAGCATATGCATGATGTTGACGTTTTGTGATTGAAGTACATTCATGGTTGCTGTAGCGTCCATAGGTTTTCCGCTACCCTTGCCTGTGTAATTGCTGTTAGTTGATTCTGCATCTAAAGCAGCATTAGTGGTGCTTGTGCCTAATTTACTGCTATCTACATCACGAATAATAGCACGGCGTAATTTTTTTTCTAAGTTAGATATTTCAGCCATATCACGGAGCATTTTTTCATTATCATTCAAAAGCTGTTGCAATTTAGTTTGCTGTTCTGCTTTATGTACTTTATATTGAGCATATTCAGGTGCTTCCTGACGATAGTCAGCCAGTTGATAATAAAAATATCCAGCACTGCCGACGGCTACGGCAAATGCGCAGGCTACACCACCTGCTAGGGCTAGAAATTTTTTATACGAAAGCTTAACTATCTTACCATTAGGTAAGTGCATTTCGCAAAATTTGTCTTGCATTTTTATTTTCCTTCCTTAAACATTCCAAAACGTTCGCCGATAGCAAGTACTCTGCGCCCAACGAAAGGCACGTTTTCCAAGTCTTTGCGAGTTAAGCCGCCTACAGCTGTAAGGGCTATAGCGTAAGTCGGGATAGCTGCGGCCATCGCGAACAGAACACACCACATACCCAAACCTTCAGTGAGAGCTAAAACAAAATAAATGACGCAACCCATAATACCGGAAGCAATCATCGGGCAGATGATGGTAGTTAAACTAAAGGTATAACCTGTATATTTGTAAATAAACGCCATATTGATAATAGCGGCTACAGCAAAATCGGCTACGGTAGCTAAGGATGCACCTTTAATGCCTAACTCAGGAATAGCAGTAAAATGCCAGCTTAGCAATACTTTAATAATGCAGGCCAGAATCATATTTATTACAGGAATTGCTGTTTTACCTAATCCCTGTAGAATACCGGTACTGATTTGATGCATACCTAAGAAGAGAATGCCTATACTCATGGTTTCAATAGCCACTGCAGCTTTTGGAGCGTTATAAATCAGGCTAGCTACCTTTTCACCCAAAAAATACAGTCCCATAAAGCAAGGAAAAGTAATAATCATTGCTACACGGAAAGCGATGCGGATTTTTTCTCTTATAGCTATTAAATTATGTAATGCTTTAGATTCCGAGATGGACGGTACAAGGCTGATAGTCATGGCAGCTGTAAAAATAGTTGCCAAGTTTACCAAAGGAACTGCCATACCGGTAAGATAACCGAAGAGCTCAGTTGCATGACGCACATTGAAGCCTGCTACTTCTAAACGCTGAGGTACGATTAAAAGATCCAGATTGGCACCGATAGGTAGCATTAAGCTGGTTAAGGAAACCGGCAGAGCCAGACGCAGTAATCTTTTAATAATGTGACCGGCACTTTCCTGCGGAACATTAGTATCTTGTTCTTCCATTTCTTTTTGCAGACGTTTTTTCAAACGACGATAGAACCACATTAATACTAATAAAGCACAAATCGCACCTACACCTGCACCCATGCTAGCACCGCCTGCTGCATAAGCCAGGCCATAGGGCATGAACAAGTCAGCAAAGACAAGCATAGTAATAACGCGTGTCAGCTGTTCAACAACTTCGGAGGTTGCTGTAGGTGTCATGATTTGCCAGCCTTGCAGATAGCCACGGAAACTTGCTAGAAATGTGACAAAGAAGACTGCCGGTGCCAGAGCAATAATAGAATAGTATGCGCGGGCATCACGGATAATATGTTGGTTGATTAAAAAATCAGCACCGAAGAAGAGTGCCGACGAAAAAACCAATCCTGTTAATAAAAGTAACCTTAAGGATACTGTAAAGACTCGCTTAGCACCACGATAGTCTTTTTTTGCTAATTTTTCAGAGGTAATAATAGAAATTGCCACAGGAACACCTGCAGAAGAAACGGTAATTGCCATCAGATAAATAGGAAAGCCCATCTGATATAGGCCGATACCTTCACCGCCTAAGACGCGGGATAAAATAATCCAGTTTAAGGAGCCGATGATTTTGACTACGATACTGGAGGCAGTAAGGATTAAAGTACCCTTTAAAAACTTACTATTGGAACTTTTTGTATTCTCGCTCATATACTCCGCCTTTTTTCATCATAGTTATACATTTTAATTATCCTCTTTTTACACGAAAATGACAAGCTTTTTAACAGAAATGTCAAAGTTGACACAGGCTTTTTTCTTGAATATTTTTTTTAGTATGATAAAATGAAATCAAATAAAAGAGGAGTGTGATTTTTATGAAAAAATTAGCTATTTTAACTTCTAGTGTTGTGTTAGCAACCGCTATTTCTGCAGCTGCGTTTGCAGCTCCCCTGCAAGATTACTCTGCTGGTAGAGTGGCTTTGGATGTAGGTGTAAATATGCCTTCTGATACTGAATATGGCGGACATGAATGCGATGATTCCAATTCCATCTATGCAGGTGCAACTTTAGGTTTAGGTAATAATATGGCTGTAAACTATAAATGGAACAGCTATGATGCTAACCATTTTGATACTGATACTCATCAATTGAATTTGATGTATAAATTTGCTCCTGGTTTGTCCGCTTATGCCGGCTACCTCCACTCCAATACTTCCGGTGCTTTGGGTGATAGCCAAGGTTCTGTACAAGCTGGTTTAGCAGCAAGCTATGATGTAGGCTTTGCTACTGTTTGGGGTAATGTTGGTTTTGGCACTAACAACTCCGGTTATGAAATTGGTCTTAGCAGAGCTGTTGCAAGCAATGTAGATCTGAACATTTCCTATTATGATCAAAAAGTTGATGACGTACTGAAAGATGGCGATGTTGACTTTAAAGCTAAAGGCGTTAATGCTGGTGTGACTTTTAAATTCTAATTGTAAAATCTACATATAATTTTTGTAAGTAATAGATAATTATTATTGACGACTTTGTAAGAGTGTGTTATTATAATACTCGTCAAGGGTGCACTGCTAAAGTGCTAAACATAAAATATTAATTAGAATCAATACAAAAATTGGAGGAATATCAAATGAAAAAATTCGTATGTCAAGTTTGTGGTTATGTATATGAAGGCGAAGTTGCTCCGGAAAGATGCCCTCAATGTGGCGCTCCGGCTTCCAAATTCACTGAACAAGCAGGCGAAATGACTTGGGCTGCTGAACACGTTGTAGGTATCGCTTCTGACGTTCCTGAAGATATCAAAGCTGACCTGCGTGCTAACTTCAATGGCGAATGCTCCGAAGTTGGTATGTACCTGGCTATGTCCCGCGTAGCTTTCCGTGAAGGTTATCCTGAAATCGGTCTGTACTGGGAAAAAGCTGCTCTGGAAGAAGCTGAACATGCTGCTAAATTCGCAGAAATGCTGGGCGAAGTTGTAACTTCCTCCACCAAGAAAAATCTGGAAATGCGTGTTGAAGCTGAAAACGGTGCTACCGCTGGTAAAACCGACCTGGCTAAACGTGCAAAAGCTCTGAACCTGGATGCTATCCATGACACCGTTCATGAAATGGCTCGTGACGAAGCTCGCCATGGCAAAGCTTTCGCTGGTCTGTTAGCTCGTTACTTCAACAAATAATTTAATAAAGATTTATCTCCCCTGCTACGCTTGTAGCGGGGGATTTTTTATTATCTGTATGTGGATGTTATAATTTTAACCTCGTCGGCTCGCTACGCTCGCCGATAAAAACATAAATAAAAAACTCCGTTGTCAGCATATAGCAAAACAACGGAGTACATAACTAGCTTTTTAGCTAGCCATATTTTGTAGTTCTTCAATATGTTCGTTTTCAGTCAGTATATAAAGAAAATCGCCAGGTAATATGCGTATTTCACCATTAGGAACAATTTGTTTTTCTCCCCGCTTAATATCTACTAACAAGGTATTTTCCGGCCAAGTAATATCCTTTATCATTTTACCTGCAATTTTACTGCCGTTACAAACGGCGATTTCGGCAATGTTACGTTGTTGGTAGATTTGCGGTTGAGGAGGTTTAGCATTGAGAGAACGGTTTAGCAACTCTTCATAAATCGGCTTGCTATGGAAAATTTCGGCAATAACAAATGCCAACATGGAGGCAATAGCCAAGGTCAGCAGCTGCTGATAAGAGGCTGTCATTTCCATAATCAATACTGTACCTGTGATGGGTGCACGTACAGAAGACGCGAATAATGCGGCCATAGCAATAACGACGATATTAGGTGCATAAATAGCTTCTAATAAGCCTAAGCTGATTAAAATATTAGCACAAATACTACCACTTAAAGCACCGATAACCAGCATAGGCAGGAAAAAACCACCGGGAACACCACAGCCGTAACTGATAAAGGTGAATAATAATTTACCTGCTAAAAATAGCAGTAATAATTGCAGTGATACAGGGCTTTGAGCTAAATGGTTAATTAGATTATTACCGCCACCTAAAACTTCTGGCAAATAATAGCCTAAAATACCTGCTGTCAATAAAGCAAAAGCAATTTTATGCCATAGAGTTTTAAAAATAGGCAGATCATAAAAACGATGAACGTTTAATAGGCCTTGATTAAAGACTACACCTGCTAAGCCGGCGGCAATAGCGACAATAATTAAAATTCCGTAATGGTTAATGGGTAAAAGCTGTAAATCAGGGATATCAAAAATTGAAGCACGACCAAAAAGAGCTCGGGAGATAACTGTTGCTGTCATAGCGGCAGCCATAGAGGGTAATAATACCATAATAGAAAAATTACGGTGTAATTCTTCTAAGGAAAAAATAACACCTGCTAGCGGTGCGTTAAAAGCGGCGGCTAAGCCTGCACTTGCACCACTAGTCAGTAAATAGCGTTCTTCCATGCGTGTTCTGCCGAAAAGACGGCTGATACCTTGGGCGGCAACAGCACCTAACTGAATAGACGGACCTTCGCGTCCTAAGGACAGACCGGCACCGATACCAAGAATACCGCCTGTAAGTTTTACCCAAAGTACTCTCAACCAAGGCATTTTTACTAAGCCCAATAATGCACCTTTAACCTGAGGAATACCACTACCGCCGGCTATTGGTTCATAAATAGTCAAACGGTACAAGATAAAGCTGATGAAGAGTAAAAAAATGAACCAAGCTGCATTCCATAATAATTCACTATTGGTAAGATATTGGTATAACTTGCCACGCCAAAGCTCCGCTTCAGTTAGGGCAAAACGAAAAAAGCTGATAACTAGTCCTGCAAAAACGCCTGTCATAATACCTTCGGCAAATAGACGTAAGCGGAAGCGATGCCAATCGCTGATGGATTTATATGTTTTAATAATTTGCTCTTGTTTGTTCATGGCCAACCTTCTTTGTTGTGTATAGTATTCTTATATTATAACATAGTATAGCTAAAAAAAGAAAAACGGCGTATTTGCATACGCCGTAAAAATTTATCTATATTATAATTTATTATTCAGCTTCTGTTTCAACAGTAGACACAAGATTTACTTGCTCGTTGTATTCAGGATCATATTTCGGATTCAGATAATTTTGGTATAACCAAGCTAAAACTGCACCAGAAATATTGTGCCAAGCGGAGAATACTGCACCGGGTACAGCAGCTGCCGGCATGGCAGCAAAATGTGCTTTTGCTAAACCAGTTGCTAAGCCGGAGTTTTGCATGCCTACTTCAATAGAAAGAGCAACTGCTTTTTTCCAGCTCATGCCACTGAAGCGAGCAATGGCAAAACCTAAAGCGTAGCCACAGCAATTATGCAAGATGACTACCAATAAAATTAAGCCGGATGTTTGTAAAATCATATCACGGCTAGCACCGATAACGCCAGCGATGATTAAGGAAATAGCGATACTGGAGACAGCAGGCAGGTAATCAGTTGCTGTAGCTGCGAGTTTCGGCAGAAAGGATTTTACTGCTAAACCTAAGCAGATAGGCAGAATAACAATTTGGACAATGGAGAAGAACATACCTACTGGGTCGAAAGAAATTTTTTGACCGATAATCATATAAGTAATAAAAGGTGTTAAAATAGGAGATAAGACCGTAGAAACACTGGTCATAGTTACAGATAAAGCAATATCACCTTTGGACATGAAGGTAATTACGTTAGATGAAGTACCGCCAGGGCAAGTACCAACTAACACAACGCCTGCAGTTAAAGCAGGATCTAGATTAAAAGCTTGAGCTAGAACAAAAGCCAGGCCCGGCATAATGAAAAATTGGGCAAAGGCACCGATTAAAACATCTGTGGGACGCTTTAATACTAGAGCAAAATCTTTAAGATTTAAGGTTGTACCCATACCGAACATAACGACACCTAAAAGACAGCTTAAAACGCTAATGCCGCCTACTTTGCCTAAAACCCATAGAAAGTTTTCTGGCATAACCATACCTAGGATCAGAAAAACGATGGCGATAACGCCAAAGAATTTACCGATCATTGCACAAAATTGTTTCATGAAAATGACCTCTTTCCCTAAAAAAATAATAAATGCTGGGGTGTTTCCCCTTGGTAGAGTATTGCTTAGACAAAGCAACCTCACCTTTCTCTAATATAATGTTGCTTATTATAGCAAAAGAGGTAAAAAAAATAAAGAATTTATTATAAATAAAATGCTTTTGTTTAAAAAGTGTTATGTATGTTATAATAATGAAAACTTTCTAGCTTAAATGGAGGTGTTTTTGTGTATACTATAGTAAAAGATTATCGCAAAGAGATTGTAATAGAGAAATCACGTTTTATTTGTTCCTTAAAAAAAGTTAACTCGGAAGAAGAAGCTCAGGAATTTATTAAGGCTGTAAAAAAAGAATTCTGGGATGCTACTCATAATTGCTCTGCTTATTTAGTAGATGATTTGAGCCAACGTTCTAGTGATGATGGTGAGCCTGCGGGCACGGCCGGTATTCCCATGTTGGATGTATTGCGGAAAAATCATTTGACAGGTACTGCGGCTGTCGTTACCCGTTATTTTGGTGGTATTAAATTGGGTGCTGGTGGTCTTGTTCGTGCTTATAGCGGTAGCGTGGCAGGTGCTGTTAAGGAGTGCGGCATTGCCGAGAAAATTCTCATGAGCCGTTTTAGTTTTTTATATGATGTTAATAATGTAGGACGTATTTTAAATATTCTTTATCAACAAAATTTATTTGAAATTCATGATGTGGAATATAATATGCGTGCTAAAGTTATATTGAAAATGAAGGACAGCCAAAAGGAAGAAGCAGAAGCATGGCTGACCGAGCATCTTAATCAACAGATTACTTTAGAGTTAGAAGGAAGTGAATATACAGAGGTTCCGGTAAAATAATATGGTTATTTGCCTAGATATGGCAATAAGGCGTTAAAGAGCTTGTCCAATGCAGGATAAAGCTCTTTTTCTTCTATACCTGTGTAATTCATCAGAAGAGTATGACTGTTGTCATTAATTTTTTCGTGATAATAGTCTGATAAGAATTTTATTTCTAACCCCTGTATAGCAGCTACCTGTTTTAATTTAGTATCACTAGATTGTGTATCTAGATGCAGTAAAAAATGTAGACCACTGTTTTCACCTTCTACAGTTAAATAAGGTGCAGTAGTATTTTTGGCTAAATATTGCAGTAATTTATCACATTTATTGCGATAATAGGTACGCATTCTGTTTAAATGACGTTCAAAATAACCGCCTTCTATAAATTTTGCTAAGGTAAATTGTTCAAAATTGGAAACTGTGCAGGAATAGAAGCCCAGTTTTTGATAAAACAAGGTAGTCAGATGTGATGGCAGAACCATATAGCTGATACGGAAAGTAGGTGCCAGGGTTTTAGAAAAGGTATTGATATAGATAACCTTTTCTGCTGTATCGCTGCTTTGCAATGTAGGAATGGGACGACCATAAAGACGGAATTCACAATCATAATCGTCTTCAATAATATAACGGCTACTGCTCTGCCCTGCCCAATGTAATAATTCATAACGTCGGCTGGCAGGCATGATAATTCCTGTAGGAAATTGGTGTGAAGGCGTGATATGTAGGATATCTGCTCCGCTGTTCTCTAACATTTCGCGGCTGACGCCATTTTTATCCATGGGAAGATAACGACAGAAAACATTATTAGCTTTATAGATGGCTGCGAGCTGTGGATAACCAGGGTCTTCTAATGCATAGATATGGTTACGTCCTAAAAGCTGGACAATAAGATTATAAAGCACTTGTGTTCCTGCACCGATAATGATTTGTTCAGGTTCGGCTTGCATACCGCGGAATTGGTAAAGATGTTGGGCAATAGCTTGACGTAACTGGACAATACCACCACAGGAGGTATCACAGAGAAGAGTATTTTCGTTAGCGGCAGTTAGTACCTGCCTAAGCAAACGGGACCAGATATTATAAGGAAAGGTTTCGGCAGGGACGTTGCCGGAGGCAAAGCTAAATGCTTGCTTTTGCGGTAGCTGGAGTTTAGAATTCTGTTTTACTTCTTGGTGTAACGGTGGTTGTTTCATGATTTTAGCAACGTAATAACCACGCTTAGGACGGGAATAAATATAACCCTCAATCATTAATTGGGCGTAAGCATTTTCTACAGTAATCAGACTGATACCGAGATTTTTAGCTAAGGTGCGTTTAGAAGGTAATTTATCTTCTGCCTCTAGCTTGCCGTTTAGAATATCCTCTTTAATACATTGATATAGATGAGCATACATACTTTGCCCATGTAAATTTTCAAAAGTATAGGTTAGCATAAAACCTCCATTAAACCCAAACTGGATATAACAATTTATAAGAAATAGAATATATGCAGATAATCAGTTGCTAGTATAATACTATGTAAGCTTAACTTTGTAAAGTCTTAGCTTATTAGTATGATGAGGTGATTAATAATGAACGAACGTTATAAATTAAATGCCCAACTAGCACAAATGCTTAAAGGCGGCGTTATTATGGATGTTACCACTCCTGAACAAGCACGTATTGCGGAAGCTGCAGGTGCTTGTGCTGTTATGGCGTTAGAGAGAATTCCTGCTGATATTCGTGCCGCAGGTGGTGTTGCACGTATGAGCGACCCGAAATTAATCAAGGGAATTCAAGCTGCTGTTTCTATTCCTGTAATGGCGAAATGTCGCATCGGACATTTTGTGGAAGCACAGATTTTGGAAGCTTTGGAAATTGATTATATTGATGAAAGTGAAGTACTCTCCCCTGCTGATGATGTGCTGCATATTGATAAAACTCAATTCAAAGTTCCGTTTGTTTGTGGTGCTCGTGATTTAGGCGAAGCTCTGCGTCGTATTAATGAAGGTGCTGCTATGATTCGTACTAAAGGTGAGCCTGGTACCGGTGACGTTGTGCAAGCAGTACGTCACATGCGTAAAATGAATCAGCAAATTGCTCAAATTGCAGCTATGCGTACTGATGAATTATTTAATGCAGCAAAAGAATTACAAGTACCTTATGAATTAGTGCAATATGTTCATGAACATAAACGTTTACCAGTAGTTAATTTTGCAGCGGGTGGTGTAGCAACTCCTGCCGATGCTGCTTTGATGATGCAATTAGGTGCTGAAGGTGTCTTTGTCGGTTCCGGTATTTTCAAATCAGGCAATCCGGAAAAACGTGCACAAGCTATTGTGAAAGCTGTTACCAATTATCAAGACGCTAAAATGTTAGCTGAACTGTCTGAGGATTTAGGTGAAGCTATGGTTGGCATTAATGAGAGCGAAATTCAATTATTAATGGCGGAACGTGGCAAATGAGAATCGGTGTTTTAGCACTTCAGGGTGCTTTTATTGAGCATCGTCAAGCATTAGAAGCTTTAGGTGTAGAGTGTGTGGAGCTGCGTCAGCTGCCTGATTTAGTACAGCATCTGGACGGTTTGGTGCTGCCAGGTGGCGAAAGTACTGTTCAAGGAAAGCTTTTACATGAATTAGGTATGTTTGAGTCTTTAAAGCAGAAAATTGAAGCAGGTCTGCCTGTTCTGGCAACTTGTGCAGGGATGATTTTACTGGCAGAACATCTAAGCAATGATTCTTTAGTTCATTTTGCTACTATGCCTATAACTGTGCGTCGTAACGCCTATGGTAGACAGTTAGGTAGCTTTAGAACTTATGCGGATTTTGGCAATTTGGGCAAAGCACCCATGACATTTATTCGTGCGCCTTATATTGAGCAAGCTGGAAGCGGTGTTGAGGTTTTAGCAGAAGTTGATAAACATATTGTAGCTGCTAAATATCATAATCAGCTGGCACTTGCTTTCCATCCTGAATTAGACATTGATGAAAGCTTGGCTATTCATAAATATTTTGTAGAAATGTGCGGGAAATAAATAGAGAAAAAGGAAACGCTGATTGGCAGTAAAATGTCAATCAGCGTTTCCTTTTTCAAAATTCTTCAGCATAGTTTAATTCAAGAATTTTGTCATAAGCAGCTAAACCACAACCTATACCATGGTCATGTAATGCTAAAAGTTTAGCAGGTTTAATATCGAGTTTGTCGATAGTTAAAGGAATTTGTGGGCGAATGATGACAGCCTTACCCTCTTTTTCTAATTCTTCGACTAATTCTATTTCCCTATTATAAAGTGCAGGACGTTTTTCCATGATATCCCACAATTTAGGATAATCCTTATAAAAAGTATGCAGGAGAATTTTAGGAATAACGTTTTTCTTACGGTAGCCTGCATTGCGGGTTAAGACGAAAACAAATTTTTTATAGCCTGCTTCGGCTGCGTGCTCAAAGGGTATGGGTGCTAATAATGCTCCGTCTAGTAAATCTCGTCCTGCCACATGGACAATAGGTGCGAGAAATGGCATGGAAGAAGAGGCACGTACAGGGGTAAATTTGCGATCGATAGCATCTTTACCGAACCAGACTGATTTTCCGGAACGTACATCCGTAGTACCTACCTGGAGAATACCGGGGTAATTAAAGTAGGTTTCAAAATCAAAGGGTAATTCTTTTTTCGGCAGTTCTTCGAAAATAAAATCAAACCCGAAAATACTACCCTTTTTGACCCAATTATTAATGCTGCAATACCGTTTATCACTAACATAATTTTCAATGATTTTACGTGTACGCAGTGGTTGTTTAGACATATACGAAAGAATATTGCAGGCACCGGCAGAAACAGCTGTGATGTACGGAAAGGTAATGTTCTTCAAAAGAAAGGCTTCAAAAACTCCAGCAGAAAACATACCTCGCATACCACCGCCCTCTAGGACTAGTGCGGTATTTTCTAAGTGCATAAAATCCCCTCCTAGATAGTATTATAACGTATTTATGAGAGAAGCAAAACAAAATAATATGTGAAAAACGCTTCGCACAGTGTAGATTGTACGAAGCGTTTTGCTGAATCATCTGTATTTATTAGTGTGTTTTTTGCGAGCGTGTTGTTCACGGTAATCTGCCTGTACCTGATATACTTGATAGATATACAAAGCACACAAAGGCAGTGCGATGATTAAGCCTAACCAACGGTTATCGAAAAAGTAGTTGCCTGCCATACCGGCAACTAAGCTCAGGATAACAACAAAGAGCATATTTACTTTAAATTTCATTAATAATTTTTTCATGGAAAAATCCTCCTCAAATTTATAATTCCAACCAATTTTGGGGAACTACAATATTTTGTTTTGGTATTTTATGGGAATCAAAGATACTTAATAAATCACGTACTGTCAGTGGTTCATAATGCTCCAGCTGTCCTGCCAAAAAGCCTAACATACCTATAATCGGTTCAGGACTACCGAAATGCTTACGCAGAATGCTGACTTCCAAATCACCATCACGTTTAGCTAATCGTCGTCCGTCAGCTGCGGTAAGTAAGGGTATATGGAAAAAACTTGGTGCAGGTAGGTTTAATGCTTGATACAGATATAACTGTATCGGTGTGGAGCTGAGCAGATCACTACCACGTACAACCTGAGTAACTCCCATTAGTGCATCATCGACAACTACGGCAAGCTGGTAAGCATAAACACCATCACTACGGCGGATAATAAAATCACCGCTTTCGGTAGCTAGATGATAACTTTGCTTGCCGTAATGTGCATCGGTAAAACTGATTTTGGCATCGCCGACTGCTACGCGATAAGCAGGACATCTTTGTTTAGCTTTTTCTAGACGTTCAGCAGAACTGAGATGGCGACAGGTTCCTGCATAGATTACCCGTCCGTCGCTAAGATGTGGTGCTTCGGCAGCATGGAGTTCTGCTCGGCTGCAGAAGCAAGGATAAACAAGTCCTTGTTTTTCGAGTTGGTCAAAATATTGTGCGTAAATTGCTGAACGATTGCTTTGAAAATATTCTTCACTGTCGCTATGACAATAAGCACCTTCATCCCACTCCAGGCCTAACCATTCCAAATCTTTAGCTAAAGCGTCGGCATTGCTTCGTAAGCAGCGTTGTGGGTCTAAATCTTCAATGCGTAGCACAATTTTACCACCAAGTGATTTAGCCTCCAACCATGCCAGCAGACTGCAAAAGACGTTACCTAAATGGAGAAAACCGCTCGGTGTAGGAGCAAAACGACCAATGGGCATGTTATTTAATTGTTTGGTGTGTTGAACACAGATTTTTTCCTGTAGCATATTTATTAAGTCCTTGAATTTTTATACTTCTTTATTTTATCATATCGCAGGAAAATTGTGTTAAATATTTCTTTTACTAAGGCGAATATTGCATAAACTTTAGACATAAAATTATGTATACATTGCATTTTTTTGCTACTCTACATATAATAATAACGATAATAAATAATAAGAGTGTTTAATTTTGGAGGAGACTTTATGGAAGCAATTTTTGCTGCTATTAACAGTATTTTCAGTTTTATAGGACCTTTATCCGATTTATTGTGGGAATTTCCTACAAATTTCACATGGTATGCCTCTATACCTATTTTAGGTAACTTTTCTTTGGCCATTATTTTATTGGTCGGTTCCGGTATTTATTTTAGTTTTCGTTTAGGTTTTGTGCAGGTACGGGATTTTGCTAAAGGTGTTCACACTATGGCCTGCAGAAAGCATACTGAGGTAGGAATTTCACCTTTAGCAGCCTTTTTCTTGAGCTCTGCTATGCGTGTAGGCCCTGGTAATATTATCGGTGTTACAGGTGCGATTGCTGTAGGCGGCCCAGGCGCTTTATTCTGGATGTGGGTATCTGCTTTCTTTGGTATGGCTGTTGCTTATATTGAAAGTGTCTTGGCACAGATTTTTAAAGAGAAGAAAGATAATGAATTTGTTGGTGGACTGCCGTTTTATGGCCGTATACTGTTAGGTGATAAAATTTGGATTGGTGTCTGCTTATCTATTCTGTATATTTTGTATGCATGGTGTTGTTTGCCTGCTCAAGCTTTTAATGTAGTTTCTTCTGTAGGTGAAATGACTAAAATCGTTTCCGGTACAGATTTGACTACAGGCTCCTCTTTTTACTATATCGTAGGCATAATCGTGGTTGGTACTACGGCTTTAATTACCTTTGGCGGTATTCATAAAGTAACGAAGATTACTGATAAAATGGTACCGGTAATGGCTGTTGTCTACATTTTGACTGTTATTTCCTTGATTGTATTGAATTTTGATCGCATTCCTTATTTCTTTAGTGCTGTTTTTGGTGGTGCCTTTACGCAAGATGCTGTTTTTGGCGGTGCTTTCGGTGCTGTTTTAGCTCAAGGCGTTAAACGTGGTTTGATGTCCAATGAAGCAGGTCAGGGTACTATTACTATGTCTGCGGCAGCAGCAGATGCAGATCATCCTTGCGAGCAAGGAATTATTTCTGCTATCGGTGTTTTCTTGGATACTATTATTATTTGCACCTTAACTGCCTTTGTAATTATTATGGCTCATTGCTGGACTACTCAGCCTGATACTTGGCAGAATATGGATAAACTGCCTAAATTCTTAGCTTCTGTAGCCGAAATGACTCCAGGGGTTTCCTTAAATGAAGTTATGACATTTTTAATCAGCCTTTGCTTCTGTATGTTTGCTTATACTACCTTGTTGGGTATGATTAGCTTTTCTGAAATTGCTGCTAACCGTATCAGTAAAAGTCGTGCCTTTATTAATAGTGTACGCTTTTTAGGCTTATGCGTAGCTGCCTTTGGTATTTTATGCAATATTGCCGGTCTGGAGCTAGGTAACTTATGGGCTTTCTCTGATTTAGGAAACATTATTATTGTTTATTTCAACATACCGATTTTATATGTCGGTGCTAAATTAGTCTTTAAAGCACATGATCATTATCGTTTGCAGGATGGTACTCCGTTCTCTTCTGCTGTTATTGGTAGAGAATGTGCTTATTGGGACGATAAAGTAGCACATAAATAATTTGTGTATTAGTCATAGAGGAGGATTACTATGGCAGAAACAAGAATTACTGATGGTTATCAAGATAATAAGGATGTGGAACAGGAGGCGGAAAACATTTGCCGTTGGGCTGCTGCTCGAGCAGGTGTAATTGTTGTAGCCCCGTTAGTGGGTACTATGGCACTAATGGCTAATGAGGTTTATATGATTAGCCGTTTAGCCGAACTGCGTGGCATTAAATTATCCGAAAGTGCTGTATTAGGCCTTTTAGGTTCTTTAGGTGCTACTTTTGTCGGGCAGACTTTGGTAACATTGATTCCTTTTGCACCGATACAGGTTCCAGTAGGTATTTCTGTTACTTATGCAGTTGGTAAAGTAGCTAATGCGTGGTTGAAGGCAGGTCGTCCGGAGGATATTGCTGCTTTTAAGGAAATTTTTGATGAAGCACATGATGAAGGATTAAAGCACTTTAAAGAATTTAAAAATATGGATTGTAAGGATACACCGTTAGGTGATGAAAGTCGCAAATTTAAGCTTTCTTCTCAAGATGCCTTTGACAGTCTTACAGACAAAGCCGATATGGCAGAGTACAAATTAACTGATGCTATGCGTAAGCTGCATGACAAAATTAATAAATGATATTTGCTTTTTAGCAAGAAATAACTTTATAAATTCCAAAAAGGCTAGGATTTAAGTTTTTCAAGAATTCTGGTCTTTTTTTATAAGTATAAAAGTTTTAAATTTCTATTATATGCTTTATGTTTTTTGCCTAAGACGCTTTTTATTTTAGTATTAAAAAATATATTCTTTTGCTTTTAGTATCTAGGTGTAGTAGAATATACATTGAAGTATTATACCTAATTATGAAGGAGGATCTTTTGTGATTCGAAAAACATCTGCCATGGTGCAAGCCGGTATTTTAGCCGCTGTTGCCATTGTTATGGCTTTAATAAGTATGTATGTGCCTGTTTTAGGTGCTTTCGTTAACTTTGTCTGGCCTTTGCCGATAATTATCTGTGGTTGCCGCCATGGCTTAAAATGGAGTATTATGACACTCCTGGTAGCAACTATTATTATTGCAATGATTATCAGCCCGGTGAATGCTTTTTTTCTTGCGGCTATTTTTGGCTTACTAGGATTAATCTTGGGTGAATGTATGCGTCGCCATCTGCCACCGATGAAGATGATGTTTTATGGTAGTATTGGTGCCGTTATCGCTTTGATTTTAAATATTGTTCTGAGCTTCTGGGTTTTGGGAATGAATCCTATTGATATGATGTTCAGCTCTTTCCACGAAAGTCTTGGTCAATTGGCTATGTACTATCGTGAACATGGTATGTCAGAAGTAGAAATCAAGAAAATCGTTGCCGAATATGAAGAACTTCTGCGTATGATGAAAATCATTATGCCTGGTGCATTTTTATTGTGTGCTCCGCTGATGGCCTTTGTTAACTATATGGCTGCCAAGAAAATCTTAACTAAATTGGGTGAAACATTTGAAGCTTTCCCACCCTTTAATATGCTTACTATTCCTGGTTGGGTATTGTGGCCCTATGGTCTTTCCCTGCTGGCTGTTACTTATTATTATCAAACTGACCAAAGCAGCTGGATGTATCTTTTATCTGTAAATATTCAGACTGTATGCAGCTTTTTGTTTGTATTTCAGGGTATCGTTTTATTATACTGGTTTATCGATAAGCATCGTAAACCGCGCTGGTGGGCTAATGTAGGTTTAGTGCTGATGTTTGCTATTCCTATTTTTTCTCAGATTATGGTTTATGTAGGTGCGTTTGACGTAGTTTTCGATTTCCGTAAAATCAGGGATAAACGCTTACTGAAATAATTTGTTTTGCTTTGACTGAGGTCATTGACGAGGTGAACACTATGTTCAGTAAATTTAATAAAAATATCAATTCTAAGGTTGATACTAATCTTTATCTTTTTTTAATTGTTTTACTCTCTTTAATAATTTGCTATCTGCAACCTAAAATGATTATTCCGTTGATTTGTATTGTCGGTCTGACTTATTATTTTTCAAGACGCAATATCATCAATAAGGAAATATTTTTCAGTAGCTACTTAGATAATATTATTCGTAATATTGAACGTACAAATCATTTTGCTGTACGCAAGCTAGATATCGGTATGGCGGTTTTTTCTAAGGATGGCAAGTTGCAGTGGAAAAATGAGCTTTTTGGAGCTTGGGTCGGCAAGAAGAATTTAGAGGGCAAAAAACCAGAGGAAATTCTGCCTCTGCAACCGAATGCTTTTGAGCTGTTAAGTGTTCATGATGGCGAACAGGTTATTCAGCTTGAGGGTCGTTATTACCGTATGAAATATGCTAGTGTGCAGACACAAGATACATCCGGTAGAAAAAATGAATTAAAAAATAGCAGTGGTTTGATGATTTATCTGACTGATATTACTGATTTTGAATTATTACGTCAGAAATATAGTAATGATAAATTATGTTTGGCTTATGCTCGTTTTGATAACTATGAAGAGGTTATGCGAGGTTTAAGCGAAACTAATATTGCTAACTTAAATGGCGAAATCAATGAGCTGTTGACAAAGTGGGCTGCTTCTCAGCAGGGTTTTATTTGTCGCATGAACAAGGAAATGAGCCTAATGGGTTTTAACCAATCTTCTGTTTTGAATATGATGGATGATAAGTTTACGATTCTGGATCGTGTACGTGAAGTACGTAGCGGGAATAAATTTGCTCCTACCTTTAGTATTGGTGTAGCCTGCGAAGGCACTACTCTGGAGGAATTAATTCAGAATGCTAATAAGAGCTTATATCTAGCTTTAGGTCGTGGTGGTGACCAAGCTGTAGTCATGAAGGATAAAAAGACATTGTTCTTTGGTGGTACCAGTAGCGTAGGTGCTAAGAGCACTCGTGTACGTGCTCGTATTGTAGCGCAGACTATTCATGAACAGATGCTACAGGCTGATAAGATTTTTGTTATGGGTCATCATAATGAAGATTATGATGCTATCGGTGCGGTAATGGGTATGGCGAAGCTGGGCTTTGCTTTGAATAAAGAAACTTATATTGTTGCCAGCGAGAACAGTGAATATTTTGAACGTATTTCAGAAGTTTTAGCTAGTGAAAAGATTACTTTATATGATAATGAAAAGAGATATTTCGATATTGTCATTGACGGTGACCAAGCAGTTGATATGGTGACCCAGAAAAGCTTATTGATTTTAGTAGATCATCATCGTGCCGTACTTTCTGCTAGTAGAAAGCTGTTGGAAGCAGTTAAAAATCGCATTATTGTTGACCACCATCGTCGTGCTGAGGATATTATCAGTGATACTTCCCTGCTCTATCTAGAGCCTTCAAGTTCCTCAACTAGTGAATTGGTAACAGAATTAATTTGTTATTTTGATGATGGTTTAGAAATTACTCCTGGTGAAGCAACCGTACTGTATTCCGGTATTGTTCTGGATACGAAGAACTTTGCGGTACAGACAGGTGAACGTACTTTTGAAGCGGCTGCTTTATTGCGCCGTAGTGGTGCCGATCCTAATCTGGTACGTCTGCTCTTCAAGGACGATATGTCTTCTGTGCAGATTCGTGCAAAATTGGTTGCTGAAGCTAAAACACCGATTCCAGGACTTGCGATTTCTGTATTGCGTAATGCAGTGCATGATACTATGTCGTCTGTACTTGCTGCACAAACTGCAGATACGTTGATTACGATTAACGGTATTTTTGTAGGTGTGGCAATTGTAGAATATAAAGATGGTTCTCTTGGTGTAAGTGCCCGCAGTGACGGCAGCGTCAATGTGCAGGTAATTATGGAAGCATTAGGTGGCGGCGGCCACCAGACTGTAGCTGGTGTACAACTGGCTGATAAGCGTGCCAAGGATGTTGAACCTACAATTATTGAATTAACTAAAAAACAAGTAGAGGAGCGAGATAACAATGAAAGTAATTCTGTTACAAGATGTTAAAAATTTAGGTAAAAAAGGCGATGTTGTTGAAACTGCTGAAGGCTATGGTCGTAACTACTTGTTGCCGCGTAAATTGGCTAAAGAAGCAACTGCTGCTAATCTGAATCAAGCTAGAGCTGATAAAGCAACTGCTGCTCATCGTGCTGCTCAAGCTAAGGATGAAGCTGTTGTTTTAGGTGCCCAAGTAGAAAAAGTAGTAGTAACTTTACAAGTACGTGTGGGCGAAAACGGTAAAATGTTTGGCTCCATTACTTCTAAAGATGTTGCTGAAGCTTTGATTAAACAAACTGGTCTGAACATCGACCGTCGTAAAATTGAATTGAAAAATGCTGTAAAAGGTTTAGGTGAATATACTGCTGTAGCTAAACTGCATACTGATGTAACAGCGACATTCAAAGTTGTAGTGGAAGCTGAATAATTATGATGGATTCAAGAATTCCGCCTCAAAATATTGAAGCAGAGCAGTCCGTGTTGGGCGCGATGATGCTTGATAAAGAGGCGATTGCTAAAGCATCGGAGATTTTAACCAGTGAAGATTTTTATCGCGAAGCACATCGCGTAATCTTTAATGCGATGCTGGAGCTGTACAATAAAAACGAAGCTGTTGATATGGTTACTATCACTGATATCCTGCGCCGTGATAACAAGCTAGAGGATATAGGTGGTATTGCTTATATTACTGCTTTGGCTAATGTTGTACCAACAGCTGCCAATGTCAAATATCATGCTGATATCATTGCCGAAAAATCAGTTTTGCGTCAATTAGTTCGCGTTTCTACAGAGATTGCAACTATGGGATATGAAGGCAGCGATGATGTAGGCGTGCTTTTAGATACTGCCGAGAGCAGAATTCTGGAAATTTCCAATCGTAAGAAAAAGAACGATTTCACGCAAATTAAGGATGTCCTAATGGATAGCGTACAGGGACTGGAAAAGCTGATTACCAATAAAGGTGGCTTGACGGGTCTGCCGACAGGTTTTCCTGATTTAGATAAGCTGACTAGCGGTTTACATCCTTCAGATTTTATTATCTTGGCTGCACGTCCTTCAATGGGTAAAACGGCCTTGGCACTGAATATCGTGCAAAATGTAGCATTGAGGGCGCATAAACAAATTGGTGGCGAGCCACGCAGCGTTGCATTTTTTAGCTTGGAAATGAGTAAAGAACAGTTGGTTCACCGTATGTTATGTGCTGAGGCCGGTATCGACAGTCAGCGTTTACGTGTCGGTGAAATGGGTGATAAGGACTGGGATTCTTTGTGGGCAGCTTGCGATACTATGAGTAAGGCGAAAATTTATATCGACGATACTGCCGGTATTACTGCTATGGAAATGCGCAGTCGTGCACGTCGTTTAAAAGCTGAGCACGGTCTTGATTTAATTGTTGTCGACTATTTGCAGTTGATGCAAGGTAGTGGTCGCAAAAGCTTTTCCGGTGACCGTCAACAGGAGGTTTCTGAAATCTCCCGTTCTCTGAAAGCATTGGCTCGTGAGCTGGATGTGCCAGTCTTGGCCTTATCTCAGTTAAGCCGTGGTGTTGAAGCTCGTCAGGTAAAACGCCCGATGCTAAGTGACTTACGTGAATCAGGTTCTTTGGAGCAGGATGCTGATATTGTTGCTTTCCTGTACCGCGAAGATTATTATGATAAAGAAACAGAAAATAAGCATACTGAATTGATTATTGCTAAACACCGTAATGGTCCTGTGGATACAGTTAATCTATTCTTCCACAAGCAATTTACCAAATTTGTCAGCTTTACCAAACGACAAGACTGACATTGTTTTTAGTAAGGAGGTCTTCATGATGCAGCTAGAGCATTTTACTTTAGCCGACATTGCTGAGGCCTCTTTTTTGTCGCTTTTAACATGGGGCGATGAAATGGAGATCTCAAATAGCAAGTTACAAGCTTTTATTTATGAAGCGATGGTACGCTACTATTTCCGTAGTAGTAAATTATCTTTCAAGATTACAGAAAACGGCAAGATGCAGGGCTTTTTATTAGCTTCTGCTATGGATGATGCTATCATGCATGTGTCCTGGTTTCGTAAAGGGTTAAAAGATTTTACACAAGCTGAGCAGGATGTTGCCAAAGGCTATATCGAATATCTTCACTACAATGGTGAAAAGGTACGGGAATACGCTAAAGCTAGTGATGTTTTGTTATGTTTATTCCTTAGTCGAAAAAGCGGCGTTGGTGGGCAGTTATTACATAATGCAGAGCTTGCAGCACAGAAAAATGGTGCTGTGCAGGTTCATTTATGGGCTGATGCTACCTGCGATTACGCTTATTATCTTAAACGTGGTTATGCACAAAATACTTGCTTTTTGAATAATGTTTTGCCTAAATTAGGTGAGCAGCAGACTTGGATTTATTCTAAAAAGCTTGCTTTGTAAAATTCAATAGCAGTAAAATGTAAAATTTTTCCGAACAATTTTCTTACAACCACTTTCAACGTTCAAAAAACCTTGCACTCATTTAATGGAAATGATATTATTATCATGTATTATTTTGTCGTGAAAAATTGTAAGCTTTTTTCTTGATTTACTGTTTTTCTCTTGAATAAACTTTCTTGGAGGCATAAAAATGATTGAGCGTTATACCCATCCTGAAATGGGTAACATCTGGACTCTTGAAAATGAATTCCGCACAATGCTGAAGGTAGAAATTTTAGCTTGTGAGGCTATGAATAAGCTTGGTGTTGTACCTGATGACGCCTTAAAGGATATTCAGAACAAAGCAGATTTTCGTCTAGACCGTATCAAAGAAATTGAAGCGGTAACAAACCATGACGTAATTGCTTTTCTGACTAATGTTGCTGAATATGTCGGTGATGCGTCTAAATATATCCATAAAGGCTTAACTTCCAGTGATGTAAAGGATACTGCACTGTGCTATATGACTGTACAGTCTGCTGACGTCCTGCTGAAGAACTTGCATAAATTCCACGAAGTATTGCTGCGTCGTGCTGCCGAATTTAAAAATACTGTTATGATCGGCCGTACTCATGGTATCCATGCAGAACCGATGACCTTTGGGATGAAGTTCTTACTTTGGACTGCTGAAACTGAACGTAATATCGCCCGCTTGGAACAGGCTCGCGAATTTATGGCTGTAGGTAAAATGTCCGGTGCTGTAGGTACTTATTCTAATATCGATCCGTTTGTAGAAAAATATGTCTGCGAAAAATTGGGCTTGAAGCCTGTACGTCTAGCTACTCAGGTTATCCAACGTGATCGTCACGCACATTTCCTGACCACCTTAGCTGTTATTGGTTCTTCCTTGGATAAGATGGCTACTGAAATCCGTAACCTGCAACGTACAGATATCCGTGAAGCAGAAGAGTATTTTGCTCCTGGTCAAAAGGGTTCTTCCGCAATGCCGCATAAACGTAATCCGATTACCTGCGAAAAGGTGTCTGGTATGGCACGCTTGTTGCGCGGTTATGCGATTGCAGCCTTAGAGGATGTTACTCTGTGGCATGAACGTGATATTTCCCATTCTTCTGTAGAACGTGTTATCCTGCCTGATGCGACTATCGCATTAGATCACATGCTGAGAAAGTTCACTAATATTATTGATAAGCTGCTGGTATATCCTGATGCTATGATTAAAAACATGAACAAGACCGGTGGTCTTATTTACAGTCAAAACCTGCTCATTGCCCTTGTTACCAAAGGAGTACTGCGTGAGGATGCCTATAAATGGGTACAACGTAATGCGATGGCACGTTGGCTGGAGGGTGCAGATTTCAAAACAAATGTAGAAGCAGATCCGGATATTAAAAAATATCTTACCAATGAAGAGATTGAACATTGTTTTGATCCCAAACCGATGTTGCGTAACGTCGATTTGATTTTTTCAAGATTTGGTTTATAAGCAAGATTGGAGTGACTGATAATGTCAGCTGTTGTAGTATTAGGTGCCCAATGGGGCGATGAAGGCAAAGGTAAAATCGTTGATTATCTCGCACAACAAGCAGATGCTGTTGTGCGTTATAGCGGTGGTTCCAATGCAGGCCATACTGTTGTTGTAAATGATGTTAATTATAAACTGCGTTTGTTGCCGTCCGGTGTTTTGTTTCCGAATAAAACTAATGTCCTTGGTAACGGTGTTGTTATTAACCCCGGTGTTGTTTTGGCAGAAATTGCCGGCATGAAAGAAAAAGGTATTGATTGTCATAACTTAGTTATTTCTGATCGTGCTCATGTGGTACTGCCATACCATCAACGTTTGGATGAACTGCAGGAGGATGCACTTGGCTCCCATAAAATCGGTACTACTAAAGGTGGTATCGGTCCCTGCTATATGGATAAGGTAGCTCGTGTAGGTATTCGTATCTGTGATTTGATGGAACCGGAAATCTTTGCTGAAAAGCTGAAAATCAACTTAGCTGCTAAAAATGAAATCATCACGAAAATCTATGGTGCAGAGCCCTTTGATTATGATACTGTTCTGAAGGAATATCTAGACTATGCTGAACAACTACGTCCGTATGTAGCTGATACCGGTGTAGTTATGGATGAATTATTTGCTGCTGACAAAAAAGTTCTGTTTGAAGGTGCACAAGCAACCTTCCTTGATATCGATCATGGTACTTATCCGTATGTTACCAGCTCTAATCCGACTGCAGGTAATGCTTGTACCGGTAGTGGCATCGGTCCTCGCTTCATTGACCATGTTGTCGGTGTAGTAAAAGCTTATGCAACTCGTGTAGGTGAAGGTCCTTTCATTACGGAATTACTGGATACTGATGGTCCCGGTAATCAAATTCGTGAAACAGGTCATGAATATGGTACTGTTACCGGTCGTCCTCGTCGTTGCGGTTGGTTGGATGCTTTCATGTTGCGTTATAGCGCTCGTTTGAACAGCATGGATTATTTAGCAATTACCCGTTTGGATATTTTAGATCATATGCCGAAAATTAAAATGTGCGTTGGCTATAATATGAACGGCGAAACTTTGAAACGCATTCCTGCAAGTTTGAATGTATTGGCTAAGGTTGAACCCGTTTATGAAGAGTTTGATGGTTGGATGACTGATATCAGCGGTATCCGTAATTATGCTGATCTGCCTGCTAATGCTAAAAAATATCTGGAACGTCTTAGCGAAGTTGCCGGTGTAGAACTGGGTATTATCTCTGTTGGCCCTAACCGTGAACAAACCATAGTTCTGAAAGACTTATTATAAAAATAAGCGGATATACGACCTCGTCAGATAGCGTTCAACTGTTGGCGAGGTCTATTTGTTTGCTTGAAATATAATGGATAATCAATTTACTCTTGCAGTGAAGGGGGCTTTACTGTATAATTAGAGTGATTGTTTAGGTAGTTTTTACAAATACAATATAGAGTGTATTATTTATAGCTCAATATAGTGGAGGCATTTTTATGGAAAGAAGAGTAGGTACTGTTTCTAGAGGCATTCGTTGCCCCATCATCCGTCAAGGAGATGATTTGGCTAATATTGTTGTGACTAGCGTGTTAGACGCTTGCCAAAGCGAAGGTTTTGAACTGCGGGATAAGGATGTTATCTCTGTAACAGAATCTATTGTAGCTCGTTCTCAAGGCAACTATGCTACTGTTCAAGATATTGCTGACGATGTACGTGCGAAATTAGGCGGCGAAACTATCGGTGTTATTTTCCCGATTCTTTCTCGTAACCGTTTTGCTATTTGTTTGAAAGGCATCGCTATGGGTGCTAAAAAAGTAGTTCTGATGTTAAGCTATCCTAGTGATGAAGTAGGTAACGCTCTGTTGACCTATGATCAATTAGATGAAGCAGGCATCAATCCCTACAGCGACGTACTGACTTTAGAAAAATACCGTGAATTGTTCGGCGAAAACAAGCATGAATTTACCGGTGTTGATTATGTACAATATTATGCAGACATCATCACCGCAGCAGGTGCAGAAGTTGAAGTTATTTTCGCAAATCAACCGAAAACTATTCTGAACTACACCGATAAAGTTTTAAACTGTGATATTCATACCCGTGTAAGAACCAAACGTCTGCTGAAAGCAGCAGGTGCTAAGGTTGTTTGTGGTTTAGATGATATTCTGACTGCTTCCGTTAACGGTAGCGGCTTCAATGCTAAATATGGCCTGTTGGGTTCTAATAAATCCACCGAAGACCAAATCAAATTGTTCCCGCGTGAATGCCAATGGTTAGTTGAAGATATTCAAAAGAGCATCTTAGAAAAAACCGGAAAACATGTAGAAGTTATGGTTTATGGCGACGGTGCTTTCAAAGATCCTCAAGGCAAAATCTGGGAATTAGCTGACCCTGTAGTTTCTCCTGCATTTACCGCAGGCTTGGTTGGTACTCCTAACGAATTGAAATTGAAATATCTGGCAGATAACGATTTCAAAAATCTCAATGGTGCGCAACTGCGTGATGCTATTGCAGATGCAATTCAACACAAGGAAGGCAGCTTAGTAGGCAATATGGCTTCCCAAGGTACTACTCCGCGTCAATTGACTGACTTGATTGGTTCTTTGTGCGATTTGACCAGTGGTAGTGGCGATAAAGGTACTCCTGTTGTTCTGGTTCAAGGTTATTTCGATAATTTCACCGATTGATAAACTTTTTTAAAAAACTATTGACAAAATGGTTTAGAAAAAGTATAATATTAATGTTGCTAATCAAGTAACAGATGATTCACTAGCTCAGTTGGTAGAGCACCTGACTTTTAATCAGGGTGTCCCGAGTTCGAGTCTCGGGTGGATCACCAAGTAAATTCACCGTCCATATTTTATATGGACGGTTTTTTATTGCCTAAAATTGACAGTGAACAGACTGTGGTTTAAGATATTATAGTAAGTAAAATAATATAAATGAGGTGGACTTATGAAAATTGTTTGCATGGAACCATTAGGTGTTTCCGCAGAAAAAATTGCTACATTAGCAGCTCCTTTACGTGCTGCAGGACATGAATTTGTTTATTATGATAAAAAAGCTGCGTATCAAGATACTTTATTAGAACGTGTAAAGGATGCAGAGATTTTAATTTTGGCTAACCAGCCTCTTAGTGCTGAAATTATTAATGCCTGTGATAAATTAAAAATGATTGATATTGCCTTTACTGGTGTTGACCATGTTGCTATGGATGCAGCACGTGCACGTAATTTGGTTGTCTGCAATGCCGCAGGATATTCTACTAATGCTGTAGCAGAGCTGACCTTTGGCTTGGCTATTTCTGCCATTCGTAATATTCCTGCCTGCAATACTCGTTGTCATATCGGTTCTACTAAGGATGGCTTGGTAGGATTCGAATTATTTGGTAAAACTTTTGGTATTATAGGTACAGGTGCTATTGGTTGCCGTGTAGCTAAAATTGCTGCTGCCTTTGGGTGCAAGGTAATTGCTTATAGCCGTACTGTTAAACCAGAATTAGAGGCAGATGGCGTAAAATTCGTCAGCCTGGATGAATTACTGAGAACTGCTGATTTTATTTCTCTACATGTGCCTCTGACTGCAGAAACAGATAAAATGATTAATGCTGCAAGCATTGCTAAAATGAAAGATGGTGCTGTATTAATTAACTGTGCTCGTGGTGGTGTTGTGGATAGTATAGCTTTAGCGGATGCCTTAAACAGCGGTAAGCTGGCTGCTGCAGGTATTGATGTTTTTGAAAATGAACCTCCGCTAGCTGTAAATCATCCGTTATTGACGGCTAAAAATACTGTTACTACTCCGCATGTAGCTTTTGCTAGCAAGGAAGCTTTGGAAGCTCGTGCTGATATTGTGTTTGCAAATATCGAGGCTTTTTTAGCTAATAAACCTCAAAATATTGTTAAATAATTTCTAATAATTCCTATGATTTTTCCACTAATCCACAAAAGTTATGCACAATGTGGATAACTTTTACACAAATCTGTGGATAAGTAAATGATTTCTTGGGATAAATAGGCCTAGTTTTGCACAGTTTGGTGAAAAAGTTGTGCAAATCTCAAAAATCATCTGCATTTGCAGATGATTTTTTTGCTAAACTGTAGAGATAATGTTATAATAAAAAACTATACAATCTTTATTTTACGAAGGAAGTGTTTTCATGCATCATAAGAATGTATATCAACTTGTAGTGGCCAGTGTTTTATGTGCTATCGGTCTGCTTGTACCGTTAGTAATGCCTAAAATTATTTTAGGCCCTATGTCCTTTACTTTAGGTGCTCATGTAGCTATTTTCTTAGCGATGTTTATTTCTCCTAAGGTAGCTACTGCTGTCTGCTTAGGAACTACTTTGGGCTTTTTCATGACCACCCCTTTCATTATTGCCCTGCGTGCCGCATCACATCTGGTATTTGCTTTAATTGGTGCATTTCTGTTAAAACGTATGCCGGAGCTTTTAGACAAGCCTGTAAGTGCTATTGGCTTTAATCTAGGCATTGGTGTCATTCATGCTTTAGGTGAAGTTGCTGTTGTAACTCCGTTCTTTATTTCTGGTTCTATGTTCAGTGCTGAAATGCTGCATAATGGTTTTTTCAGTAGCGTAGTTATTTTGATTGGTGCAGGTACAATATTACATTCTTTCTTAGATTTTAGTATTTCTGCTGTACTGTGGAAAGTAATACATAATCATGTTCCTGCTTTGGATAAATTAATTAAAGATTAAGTTTTTTCTCTAATAAAAAGAACCCTGAAAATAATTCAGGGTTCTTTTGCGTTTTTAGGCTGCTTGTGCTGTTTTATGCATTTGGACGGCTTTGTTAACTTCGACTAGAAAATCAACAAGGTTAGTAATTTCTTTTACTTTCCAGCTACCATCCTCAATTTTAGCCATTTTGATGTTTAAATCGAAATCTTTGATTAATTTTTTGCTGTGAACTGTAACAGCGACAATTGCTGTATTATCTTCTTGACTAAGTGTTTGGATATTTACTAAATTAAGATTTTCAAAATCAGTTTTTTCTTTTAAGTCTTCTGCCATTTGTTTTTGATAGCGGTTAGTATTTTGGATTTCCTGCGTTGTTTCATCTGGTTTTTCTTGAATTTTAGCTAAAGTTTCAGCTTTCAAAATGGAAACAATACCAGGTTTCATCGCCTGCATAATGGCTAAAGCAAAAGGGTTACGCATGATATTATCACCAGTGATGCGTTCATGGGCAATTAAAGTATCATCAAAGGCTTTAGAATAAACAGTATCTAAATCTACATGTTTTTCAAATGTTTGGACATCATGTTTTTGTATAGATTCACGAACTAAGTTTAAAGAGTAGGCTGGTGTTTTAATCCAGTAGCAGAAATAAAATGCTAAAGCACATACAATAGCTATGACAACACCGATACCGATTTTTTTAGATAAATTGGTCATGTTGAATTCCTCCATTATCATTTTATATTCAAATAATTGTTTACTCATCATTAAATAAGTATTTGTGTTGTTAGGAGTATGAAAAACAAATTTATTGCTTAGTTTTTTATGGTTAATTAACGCCAAATTTCTTTTTGCACGTTGGGGTAAATTTCTTCTAGGACATTACTTCCTCGTAGTAATAATTCCATAATCTCATCGGTACTGTTATTTTCTTTGACTATAGCGTCAACTTGCATAATTAATTCTTTGTCATCATCTACAGTAAATTTAAAGAAACGATAGTTGTCATTTAATCCATTAATGAGTTGATAAATATTGATATTTACTTCTTGAAATTTAATACCGGTCATGAAAAATAATTTAGCAAAACCGTTATTAATATCTACGGCAATATTATAAGAAAAATTGTATTTTTCGCAGCCGTTGGAAATAATGATAGTAGTTTCGTTTAATTTTTGATAATTTAATTTATTATTATCTAATAAGGTTTTAAAGTCGGAAATAGTTAACATATAATAGCCTCCTATTTTAAATTTATATTGTAGATTTATTATACTCCTGGGAACAGTCATTTGTAAATCAATATTAAATAGAAAGACTTGTTACTAATGCGGATAGAATTTTATCCGAAAATAAAAAAATCCTGAAAAATTTCAGGATAAATTTTTTGGAGCGGGTAACGAGACTCGAACTCGCGACACGTAGCTTGGGAAGCTGCTGTTCTACCACTGAACTATACCCGCATATTGACTTATAGCATTATAATAATTTCTCTAATTATACACCTGCTTTTTATTCTTGGCAAGTAAGCAAATATTTTTTGAGAAATAAAAAGCGACGGAATAATCCGTCGCTTGATTAGCAGAAATTATTTGCCGAGGATGATTTTGGTCAGATCCATCGGGTCAACAATTTTGCCGTCTTTGTAAACACGCATGTTACCGCTAGCAATTTCGTCAATCAGGATAACTTCGTCGTTGTTGTAGCCGAATTCAAATTTAATATCATACAGATCCAGACCTTTTTTAGCCAGATCAGCAGCTACGATATGGGTGATTTTCAGAGTTTGAGCTTTCATGCTTTCGAACATTTCGCGAGTCATGATGTGCAGTGCTTCTAAACCTTCACAGGTAACCAGGGGATCACCTTTTGCATCGTTTTTGAAGGTAGTTTCTACATAACCGCCAGGCAGTTCGGTACCGTCAGCAATGTAATCGCCATAACGACGGATGAAGCTGCCAGTAGCTTTCAAACGGCAGATAACTTCCAGGCCTTTGCCGAATACTTTAGCCGGCAGTACTTCCATGGTTGCTTCTTCAACATTTGCAGATACATAGTGGGTTTTAATACCTTCTTTTTTCAGGATTTCAAAGAAATGAACGGAGGTTTCGAGGTTAGCACGGCCGATACCTTCGATAGTCAGACCAACGGTATTTTCACCCGGATCGAATACGCCGTCTTTGCCGGTGCAATCATCTTTGAATTTTAACAGAACATTACCGTTTTCCAATTGATAAACGGTTTTGGTTTTACCTTCATACAGTTTTTCCATAATTAACATCCTTTCGTTATGTGATTTAGGGAAATTTTATGTACTTAATACTATCACAAATATTAAAATCTATCAATAAAAAAAACGTAGATTTTTAATTTTTGACACAAAAAATATGAATATTTTACTTTATAATTTAAAAAATGTTCGGGATGGTGCGTTTTTAAAATTTAAAAAACCTAAATTGCAATAAGAAGTTGCAAACTTTAAAAAAATCAAGCTCCTAAATTGCAATAAGAAATTGCACACTTTTTAAAAAT
>OAUS01000414.1_pt1 | contig 33784 bp, 28 predicted proteins | sample 1516801 | NCBI WGS metagenome assembly OAUS01 (sample SAMEA2580001, study PRJEB22360) | human gut metagenome | biome: human gut; feature: human-associated habitat; material: faeces | place: Denmark | collected 2008/2010
AAATACCGACCTCCAAAGTTAGATTTTTTAGGTCTAACTTTTGGGGGTCGGGTCATTTTGCAAAGTGCTTTAAAAATTACTCTTTCGTATTCGTTTTAGCCGGATTTTTAATCATTCTGCCGTTGACGAAGATGTAGTCATCATCGGAGTTTGCGTTTTCGACTGCTTCGGTTTCACGCTGAACTTCTTCTTCCGTAAGGACATACTGCACATTATCACCTGTAAAATAACCGACAGACTCCTGCACGCCTTTTGCGATTACGGATACTATTATATAGGTTGCAATCATCGGGTAGAAAATTACCGAGAGAGCAACTGCAACAACAAGCATTGCACCCTTTGCATAGATTACTGCGAGGAATACTGCGCATGAAACTATTACGACAAGCACAAGTGCTACAATATTTCTGAGAATTTTACCGAAAATCAACAGGAGTGAATTTTTATAAATGTCACGGAGTCTGAGGTCATAGGTAATTGTTAGCAAGGGTACATAGAACAGCATAATCAGCATTGCAATTGAGAACACTATATATATTGTAAAGACAGAGCCGTAAACGATGTCTGTCTGAGCAAGTGTTCCGTAATAGAGAATTGCAAAAAAAGAACATGCTACTATAAGGTAAGCGACAAATCCGTTGAAAATTGATTTTTTCAGATTTTCACGAAATGCCTGTACAAAAGTTTTGAAAACATTTACATCCTCTTTTTCAACCGAAATTTTGCGGATTACCATTACAAGTCCGGAATAGAACGGCATTGCGGGAATTATACCCAAGCTCCATAATATTACATTGTTGAATCCGGACAGAAAGCTTATGAGAATGAATATTCCGGAAAATACGGCAAACGGAATTGAGTACATCAATCCCGCAAATAACAGCTTAGGAAATCGGGTGAAAAATCGTGCAAGGGATGATTGATTGAAATTTTTCATAATTGCTAAATTAACCTTCTTAAAAAACAAATTTGACATAATCTTAGCACAAAACGCTTGTCATTTTCAATAGAATGACCATATTTGACAGGTTACAATATTGTAACTTTAATGTTGCTTTAATATTTCTTATTTGACAAATAAGTCACAAAACTCAGATAATATGCGGTTGTTTTTTGTTTGATTTTGAAATTACATTTGGTTAATACCTTCGTTTTGACTAATCACAGAGAAAATTTTTAAAAAAATCTATTGTATTTTCATAAATAGTGTGTTATGATTGTTGCAATAGAGAGAACACAGAATGTTGTTCTCTCGCCAATATCCGGGTTTAGCGGATAAATATTTTTAATTAAGGTGAAAGCTATGAAAAAATCAACAATCAAAAGAGCTGCAGCTCTTGCAGTTGCAGGTATGATGACTGCTACTGCTCTTGCAGGCTGCGGCGGTTCTTCATCATCAGGTTCATCAAAAGATGATTCAAGTGCAGCAGGCAACGCAAAAAACGGTAAAGTTTACTATCTTAACTTTAAGCCTGAGCAGGACAAGGATTGGCAGGCTCTTGCTAAGAAGTACACGGACGAAACAGGTGTTGAGGTAACTGTTAAGACAGCTGCCGAGGGTACTTATGAGTCAACACTTACAGCAGAGATGGACAAGGACAACGCTCCTACACTCTTCCAGGTTAACGGTCCTGTAGGTCTTGCAAACTGGAAAGACTATTGTGCAGACCTCAGTTCATCAGAAATTTACAATCAGCTTACTTCAAAGGATTATGCGCTTGAAGAAGACGGCAAGGTTTACGGTATTGCTTATGTAATTGAAACATACGGCATTATCTACAACAAGACTCTTCTCCAGAAGTATTGCGATTCTGACTTTGCTTCGGTTAAGAAGATTGAGGACATCAACAGCTTTGAGAAGTTAAAGACTGTTGCCGATGAAATCCAGAAGAATAAGGATAAGCTCGGCGTTAAGGGTGCGTTCACATCAGCAGGTATGGATTCTTCATCTGACTGGAGATTCAAAACTCACCTTGCTAACCTTCCTATCTACTTTGAGTACAAGGATAAGGGCATCAAATCAACAGACGCTATCGAGGGTAAATACCTTGAAAACTATAAGAACATCTGGGATCTCTACATCACAGATTCAACATGTGATCCTGCAGACCTCGCAAGCAAGAAGGGTACAGACGCTGAAACTGAGTTCACATCAGGCGAAGCAGTATTCTTCCAGAACGGTAGCTGGGAATATTCAACAGTTACCAAGGCAGGTATGAAGGACGACGAACTCGGCATGCTCCCGATTTACATCGGCGTAGGCGATGAAGCTAATCAGGGTCTTTGCACAGGTTCAGAGAACTACTGGTGTGTAAACAACAAGGCAAGTGCTGACGATCAGGCAGCTACTCTTGAATTCTTGAACTGGTGTGTAACAAACAAAACAGGTACATCTGCTCTTGCTGACGATATGGGATTTGTAATTCCTTTCAAGAATGCTAAGGAAGCAACCAATGTATTTGTTAAGATTGATAACGAGCTCACAGCAGCAGGCAAAACTCCGGTAAGCTGGAACTTCACAACAATGCCAAGTGAAGATTGGAAAAACGGTGTTGGCACAGCTCTTACACAGTATGCAGCAGGTACAGGCGACTGGGACGCTGTTAAGACTGCATTTGTACAGGGTTGGAAAACAGAATATGCAAAGGCTAACGGCTGATTGTAAAATTTCTGTTTTAATTTAACAGGTTCGGTAGGGGGGCGGCATTCCGCCCCCCTTTCTTATGAACGGAAAGGCAAAATATTATGTTTAGAAAACCTAAAAGAAAAATTTATTTTCTTATATTTGTTCTTCCTACTCTTGCTGCTTTCCTTATAGGTTTTGTATATCCGTTCTTTAACGGCATTTACCTTTCATTCTGTAAATTCAGAACAACAAGCGACGCAGTATTCATTGGGTTCGGAAACTATGTCAAGGCCTTTCAGAATGAGGGCTTTTTACATTCATTCTGGTTTACGGTACTGTTTGTTATAGTATCAGTTATACTCATTAACCTCATTGCGTTTTTTGTGGCATATGCACTCACGCTCGGAATCAGGGGTTCAAATGTATTCAGAACTGTTTTCTTTGTTCCTAACCTTGTAGGCGGTATCATTCTCGGCTACATCTGGCAGTACATTTTTAACGGTATTCTTCAGTATTACGGAACAAACCTTGCGCTTAACGCAAACTACGGTTTCTGGGGACTTGTAATTCTTATGTGCTGGCAACAGGCAGGCTATATGATGATTATTTACATTGCCGGTTTCCAGAGCGTACCTCATGATCTTTATGAGGCGGCTAAAATTGACGGTGCAGGCAAAAAACAGTTGCTTACAAATGTAACATTGCCGATGATGATGCCTTCCATCACAATCTGCACATTCCTTACACTTACAAACTCATTTAAGCTGTTCGACCAGAACCTTGCCCTCACAGGCGGTGCTCCGGGTATTGTATCACAGGGAAGCGGTACAATGGTTTATCAGACGGAAATGATGGCTCTCAATATTTACAATACATTCTATGCAAACCAGAATTCTCGTGGCGTAGGTCAGGCTGAGGGCGTTATCTTCTTCGTAATTGTTGTTATCATTGCCCTTATTCAGCTTTACTTCACAAGAAGAAAGGAGGTTCAGCAGTAATGGCAAAAGTTGCAGCAAAGGCTAAGGATAGGCCTGTAAAGAAAAAACAAACCGTAGGAATGAAAATCTTAACAATTCTCTTCTCTATTGTGTCAGTATTCTATGTTGCTCCCGTTTTCATTGTACTGATGAACTCCTTTAAGAGCAATGCGGCAATCAGCCGTGCAATCTTTGAATTTCCGAATGCAGACAGTTTTCAGGGCTTTCAAAGCTATATGACAGGTATGTTCCACGGCAACTATCCGTTCTGGAAGTCAATTGTATGGAGCTTCTTCATTACAATCGGCGGTGTTGTGCTTATTCTTTTCTGCACATCAATGTGTGCGTGGTACTTGCAGCGTTCAAATTCTCGTATATGCAAAATCATCTACTATTTCTGCATTTTCTCAATGGTTATTCCTTTCCAGATGGTAATGTTTACCCTCTCAAAGACAGCCGACAGTCTCAAGCTTACAACTCCGTGGGGTATTTTGATTATATACCTCGGATTCGGAGCAGGACTTGCGGTATTTATGTTCTCGGGATTTGTTAAATCAATTCCTGTTGAAATTGAGGAAGCCGCCGATGTTGACGGAGCAGGTCCTTTGAGAACATTCTTCGGTATTGTTCTTCCGATTATGAAACCTACTTTTATTTCGGTTGCAATACTTGAAACAATGTGGATTTGGAACGACTACCTTCTCCCCTATCTTATTCTTGATATGGATTACAAAACTATTCCGATTCACATTCAGTATCTTAACGGCAGTTACGGTCATACGGACACAAGTGCTATTATGGCGCTTATCGTTCTGAGCATCGTTCCGATTATTATTTTCTACTTTGCCTGCCAGAAATACATCATCGAGGGTGTTGTTTCAGGTGCTGTAAAAGGTTAATCTTTCTTTCATTTTATTTTCAAAAGACGGCTGTGTACATTATGCTACACAGCCGTTTTTTCTCTTGTGTTTTTTCTCTCGTGTTTTTTTCTCTCGTGTAGACAGTTTGTATAATGCAAAACAAATTATGCCCGAGCGTAACATTGCAATTGTCTGTGTAATCCAACCGTATGAGCGTACTTTGGACTCCCGAAAGTAATGATGGAATATGTTTTTTGATATTACAAACTATCTACACGAATTGGTTACGGCGGCTCGCCGTGCGGGATTATTCATTAATAGAATTATGTTGCATACAAAAATCGGGCAATCGTGATGACTGCCCGATATACGGAATTTTTATGTGTTAACTTTTACCGTAAAAATCAGATTGACTGAAGAACAGGCTCACCGTTTTCGGCTGTAAGGTGCATTGCAGTAACACCGCCTGCACCTGCCTCAATCATTGCGTTTGCAATTTTCTCCTCAACCTCTCTGCGAATTGTGTTTCTGAGGTCACGAGCACCGCTTGCACCGTTGCATGACTTTTCTGCAAGGAGCTGACAAACCTTTTCGTCAAATGTGAATTTGATGTGTTTTTCCTCGAGAGTCGGTACATACTCAGAGAGCATAAGGTCTGCAATCTTAACAAAATCGTCCTTTTTAAGGCTGTTGAATACGATAACCTCGTCAACTCTTGCGATAAATTCGGGACGGAGGAACTCGGAAAGTGCCTTCATAACCTTTTCTTTTGAGGCATCTTCTTCAGTCTTACCAAAGCCTAATGCGCTGTCCTTTGATGCAGAACCGGCATTTGATGTCATAATGATAACAGTATTTTCAAAGTTTACTGTCCTGCCGTGAGCGTCTGTAACTCTGCCCTCGTCAAGAATTTGGAGCAAAATATTGAGAACATCGGGATGAGCCTTTTCGATTTCATCAAAGAGGAGAACAGAATAAGGTCTGCGGCGAACTTTCTCCGTTACCTGTCCTGCCTCATCGTAACCGACATATCCGGGCGGTGAACCGATAATTTTAGAAACCGAATGTTTCTCCATAAATTCACTCATATCAAGTCTGATAAGAGTTTCGGGAGTATCGAAAAGTTCCTTGCTGAGAACCTTTACAAGCTCTGTTTTACCGACACCTGTAGGACCTACAAAGATGAACGATGCAGGTCTGCGGCGAGGTGAAATCTGAACTCTGCTTCTTCTGATTGCAGACGCAAGAGCCTTTACAGCCTCGTCCTGACCGATAATTTTCTTTTTAAGCTCGTTCTCAAGGTCGGCAAGCTTTGAAAGCTCGTTTTCCTTGATTCTTGATGCGGGGATGCCTGTCCAGAGTTCAATTACCTTGGCGATATCCTCCTCTGTAACCTTTGAAACGAGAGTTTCGGGGTCAATTTCTTTAAGGTCGCTGTCAATTCTTGCAAGGCTTGTGTTGACCTCGGCAAGCTGTTCATAGTTTACCTCATCGGCATTTGTAAGAGCGTCCTTTCTGACAAGAAGCTTCTGTCTTTCGTCCTCAAGCTTATCGTGACGCTCCATGCTTTTATTGCGGAGAGCAGCACAGGCACAGCTTTCATCAAGAAGATCGATTGCTTTGTCGGGAAGAAAACGGTCTGTTATGTATCTTTCGGAAAGGATAACCGTCTTGCGAACGATATCATCGTCAACAATTACACGGTGATGTGCCTCATAATAGCCTTTTACGCCTGCGATAACATCAATTGACTGAGCAATTGTAGGCTCGCCGACCTTTACGGGCTGAAATCTTCTTTCAAGAGCAGAATCCTTTTCGATATATTTTCTGTATTCGTTGAATGTTGTAGCACCGATAACCTGAACTTCGCCCCTTGAAAGAGCCGGTTTGAGGATATTTGCGGCATTCATTGTACCCTCGTTGTCACCTGTGCCGACAAGGCTGTGAACCTCATCAATAAAGAGAATTATGTTGCCGTTCTCCTTGATTTCGGAAACAAGTCCTTTGATTCTGCTTTCAAACTGACCTCTGAACTGAGTACCTGCAACAAGTGATGTGAGGTCAAGAAGCTGAATTTCCTTGTTTTTAAGTCTTTGAGGAACATTTCCTGCGGCAATGCGGAGAGCAAGCCCCTCTGCAATAGCGGTTTTACCTACACCGGGTTCACCGATAAGGCAAGGATTGTTCTTTGTTCTTCTTGAAAGAATCTGAATTACACGCTCAATCTCGCTGTCTCTGCCGACAATGCGGTCGATTTTGCCCTCTCTCGCCTTGCGTGTGAGGTCTTCACAGTAAAGATTGATGTGCTTTCTGTTCTTTTCTTTTTTCTCTTTTTTGCCCTTTTTATTATTATCCTGATTTGTCGCATTGTTGTTCTGTCCGCCGAACATACTGTTGAAAAATGCAGGGAATGCAGGTGCACCGTGAGAGAAGTCATCATCTTCGCTGCCGTCACCGTCTTTAGCAAAATCGCCCATCTGCTCAGCAAGGTTATCCGCACCAAGCTGTTCCATAAGCTGTGACATATCGCCGTCACCCATACTGTTCATGAGGGTGTTCATCTGATCCTGAACATTTTCAAGGTCCTCATCCGAGATACCCATTTTGCTGATAAGATCCTCAACCGGCTTGATTCCAAGCTCTTTTGCACAGGTAAGGCAATAACCTGCCGTCGGGGCATCTTTAGAATTATTATTTGAAACGAAAACAACCGCAGGCCGTTTTCCGCATCTTGTACAAAGCATAGCATACTCCTTTTTAGGACACCAAATTGCACATTTGCTGTCATGGTAATATAAGAATTATACAACTGTTTAACAAATAATTCAATATTTATTTGTCGGAATTTATTTATTTTTAATGTCAGCTGTCTTTTTAAGTGACTCGTTGTACTCCTTAATCATTGCAAAATAGATTTTGCCGTAACGATACAAAGCGTATAGCATGGATGCGGCTGTAACCGAAAGCAATATCAGATCAAGCACCATATTTTCGTAGGCAAAAAAGGCCTTGAGAAATACGATAAGACATACGGAAAAGTAGAAAATAATTGTTCCGACCTTTCCGTACCAGTTTGCAGAAGGCGGAGTGAGTCTTTTTTTGATTAAATCGGCACCTCCGAGGAGCATAAGAAGGTCTTTGACCAGAAGTGCTACAAGAATCGGAAGAACCATAGGCACATAAATCACCATACAGATAACAACCGCAAAAAGCGTTACCTTGTCTGCAATGGGATCAAGGATTTTTCCGAGAGGAGTTACCTGATTGAGTTTTCTGGCAGCCATTCCGTCAAAGCAATCGGAAAGTCCCGACAAACCTATACATATTGCCGCATATATATACTGTTCCGCAAGGAAAAAATATACAAACGGGATTATAAGCACAAATCTTACATAAGTTATAATATTAGGTATAGTAACCAAATCGGATGTTTTAAAGCTCCACACATCTTTTTCTTTTTCCATTACTGTTCCCTCCTGTTTCTTCATTCAGACTGCAACGCTGAAAAATTTAAAAACAGCACCCGAAATTATCGGGTTATTAAGCATTTCGGGATTTGAAAACTCAAGCACTCCCGAAAAGATATTAACGGCAAAAAACACAAGGATTGCCGCCTCCGCAAGTCCCAACACACCGCCGAGAAGCTTATTAATCTGTTTCACCACGGGTATTTTAAACACTCTCGCAAGTTTTTTAACAAGAATTTTTATAATTATAAAGATAATTATTGAAATAACTACACCTATAACCAAGCGGAACATTCCTGTGATAACCGGCTGAATAAGATTTTCCACCGAAGTTGACACCGCCGCTGCGGCAGAGTTCGGAACCTGAAAATCGTTTGTATAGACACTTGAATCCAATCCGAAAATTGAAAGGAAGAATCCGAGCATTCCCATAACCCAGTTTGGCAAAGCCGAAAAACTGTTTGCAATGGCTGAGTTGATGCCCTGAGTGTCAATCATTTGTTGCAGATTTGTTGTTAAGGTCTGCTGAACAAATGCCGTATAAACCCATGATGCAAGAAAATTTGAAATGTGATATGCAAGAAAGCCCGTAAGAGCCACACCTGCAACATTGAGAATTGTAATTGCTATGCCACGCTTGAAATCAATAAAAAACAAAAGCGCAAACACGGCAATAATAATTATATCTGCAACCAAATTTATTACTCCTGTTTTGAAGTTTGAGCGGTATCGTCACTCGATACATTGTCAAGGTCAATAAACCTAATTTGATTTACGCTGAGAATGTAAGCGGTGTAGTCCGAGGCAAGCACAATCTTTTTTGAACCGGTTCCCGAATTTGTCGAATAAAGCAAATCGCCATTTTGATTATAACCGTAAACAACATTTCCGTCAAGGATTGCAACCGTACCCTTGTAGACAGAAAGCGAATCGGCTTTGTGTTCGGTATTTATTGTGTACTGTGCCTCACCGTTGCTGTTATAGCTTATGAGAGCAACACTTCTTCCGTCACCGCTCCTTGAAAGAGCCATTGTATAGGTTGATGTATCTGTGTTAAAGCAGTAATTTGAAAGAGTTTTGTCCTCATAGCTTACTGTTTTGTAATTCTTTTCACCTTTTTTAACAATATAGCTTGCCTGTGAGCCCACAAGAACCGCCGTATCTGAGGTCAGATACTTGCAATCAAGCACGCTGTCACCTGAAATTTTGTAGGTTGAAACAGGCTTTTCCTGTGAAAAATCAAGCACATAAACGCCCGTTACCGCCGAGCCCTTATCACTTGACACACCTGTGGCAACGCAACCGGAGCCGTCCTTGTTAATTGCTACCGATGTTATATAATACTCTGAAAAAGAATATTTGTAAATTCTGTTATTATTTTTGCTGTAGGCATACAGCGTTGTGAGATAACCGTTGTCCTCGGTAACAAGACAGTATGTACCGTTTGAGGCAACATCACCTGTGTATATTTTATTTTCGGCATTGCCTGAGTAAAGCGTTTCGTCAAAACTGCTTATCTCATAGCTTGAACTGCCGATTCCGTATGTGAGAAATCTGTTTTCATTGTTTTTCATTACGGGATTTGAATGTGTAAGCTGAAGTCGTGCAACCTCTGTACCCGAATTTGTAAGGGTTACGAACGAGGTGTCCGACGCATACACGGCATGTCCCTGTGACACTGCAAAGTTGCCCGATGAAACCTCGGAACCGATAATGTCAACGGGATAGCCGTGACCGGCATTTCCTAGTACATCATAAGTCCACCAGTTCGAGATGTTCTCCCATGTGAGCTTGTCACGGTTTGCAAAGGCAAAAACTATAAGGCCTGCCGCAATGGCAATACACGCACCGAGTACGATTTTCTTGACAGCCTGCGGCGACATTTCGGTTTTTTCCTGTTCATAATCGTCAAGAGGCATATCCTCATAGCTCATTACATCTCTGTCGGTTTTATGTGTCTTTCGTTTTGAATAATGTCCTTTAAATTTTTTAAACATCAGCGTTCACTCCTTTTTGTGAACTGTTGTCATTTTCATAATTCACACGATTCAGGTACAATCCGCAAGCCTGTGCGGTGGGACCCGAATATTTTCTGTTTTTCTTTTCTATAATGGAGGGAATTTCATCGGGAGCAATTTTACCCTGCTGAATCCTGAGAAGTGTTCCCACCATAATACGAACCATATTGTACAAAAAGCCGTCAGCCTCAACCTTCATTGTAACAAGGTCGCCCTCACGGGTTACCGAAAAGGCTTTTACATTTCTGGTCATATCCCCTTTTTCACGGTTATCAAGCGTGCAAAAGGAAGTGAAATCGTGTCTGCCGACATATGCCTGAGCGGCTTTGTCAAGCAGATTTTCGTCAATTTTGTATCTGTAATGAAGTGCGTATCCGTCAAGAAACGGATTTCGCACCTCGCTGTTCCAGATTTTGTAGATATATTCCTTGCTTGTGCAGGAATAGCGGGCGTGAAAATCGGGTGCAACCTCTTTGCAGTCAAGAACCGCAATGCTTAGCGGCAGCCAGCGGTTAAGCGCCGCCTTGAGCCTTTCGGGCTTTATGGGATGCTCTGTTTTAAGGCTGATGCAGTACATATTTGCGTGAACTCCGCTGTCTGTGCGACTGCATCCCTTTACATCAAAGTCATTGCCGATAATCTTTGAAAGAGCAGTTTGAAAAGCCTCCTGAACCGTCATTGCATTCTGCTGAACCTGCCAGCCGTGGAACTTTTTTCCGTCATATGAAATTGTGAGAAGAAGATTTCTTAAACTGCCGCAGGCAGGAATATGTTGCATAAAATCACTCCGCCGATTAGAAGTGCGACCATTACAAAAGATACATAGTCACGCTTTGCCATATGAATAGTTTTCATTCGTGTTCTTCCTGTTCCGCCACGGTAGCAACGGCACTCCATAGCTGTTGCAAGCTCATAGGCTCTTCTGAATGCCGAAACAAAAAGCGGAATAAGAATAGGGATAAACGCCTTTACCCTCTGAATAATATTACCCGACTCCATATCGGCACCTCGTGCCTTTTGAGCCTGAGTAATTTTGTCGGTTTCTTCAAGAAGTGTGGGAACAAATCTTAAAGCAAGCGACATCATCATTGCAATCTCGTGAACGGGAAAGTGCAGTTTTGCAAGCGGCTTCATCAGTCTTTCGATTGCGTCCGTAAGCTCTGTCGGAGAGGTTGTGAATGTAAGACATGAGCTTGCAAGGATAAGACATATGATTCTTACCGAAACAAAAATTGCTCTGTTAATGCCGTTTAAGGTGATTTTGAAAATTCCCCATTGTACAAGCGGATCACCCGAACCGTAGAACACATTGAGAATTGAGGTTACTATTATAATAAATATAATTACTTTCATGCTTTTGAAATAGAACTTTGCAGGCACCTTGCTTGCCGCAACAAAAAGTGCGGTAAAAAGCACAACAAGCGCAAGCGAAGCATAATTAAAAGTACAGAAAATAATTACGAGAAATCCGACAAGCATAATCAGCTTTGCACGGGGATCACATTTGTGAATTACGCTGTTCGCAGGAAAATACTGACCGAACGCAACATCTCTTACCATATTTTACCCTCCTTGTCAAGCAGTGAGGAAATACAGTCCATTGCCTCATCAACAGTAAGTATTCCTTCGGGAACATTAAAACCTTTTTCACGCAGTTCAAGCATAATCTTTGTTATCTGCGGTACTCGAAGTCCTATTTTTTCAAGCTCTCGTCCCTTTGAGAAAACTTCTTTTGTCTTATCAAACATAACGAGGTTTGACTTGTTCATAACGATTATCTTATCGGCAACCCTTGCAATGTCTTCCATGCTGTGAGATACAAGGATAACTGTGTTTTTGCGTTCCTTGTGATACTGCACAATCTGGCTCAACAGCACATCCCTGCCCATAGGATCAAGACCTGCGGTTGGTTCGTCAAGAACGAGAACCTCGGGATTCATTGCTATAACGCCTGCAATTGCCGCCCTTCTCTTTTCACCGCCCGAAAGGTCGAACGGAGATTTTTCAAGAAGTTCATCTTTAAGTCCGGTAAATCTTGCGGCGTCATTTACCGCTTTTTCAAGCTCTGCACCGCTCTTGCCCATATTCGTAGGGCCGAATGCGATATCCTTGGCAACGGTTTCTTCAAAAAGCTGATATTCGGGATACTGAAATACCATTCCGACTTTGAAACGGATTTTTCTGATATCCTTGGGATTTGCCCAGATATCCTCGCCGTCAAGAAGAACCTGTCCCGAAGTTGGTTTCATAAGTCCGTTGAGCATTTGAACAAGTGTTGACTTGCCCGAGCCCGTGTGTCCCATAATGCCGATAAACTCGCCTTTTTCAATTGAAAGGCTCAAATTATTGACAGCGGTTTTCTCAAACGGAGTGCCTGTTCCGTAAACATAGCTTAAATTTTTCAGTTCAAGCACCTTGCTCATGACAGCACCTCCTCAAGCATTTTTACACATTGCTCTGCATTGAGAGGAAGTTTGTCAAATTTCACTCCGCACCCCCTGAGTCTGTATGCAAGCTCTGTTGCCTGCGGAACATCAAGACGGTGCTTTTTGAGCAGCTCCGCCTGTGAAAAAACTTCTTCGGGTGTACCCTGAGTGAGGATTTTTCCTGCGTCCATAACGACAACTCTGTCGGCAAGGACTGCCTCTTCCATATAGTGTGTGATGAGGACAACCGTCATATTCTTTTCACGGTTGAGTTTTAAAAGCGTTGTCATTACCTCGTCACGGCCGTTAGGGTCAAGCATTGCCGTGGGTTCGTCAAGAACTATGCATTGCGGCTGCATTGCAAGAATTCCCGCAATTGCAATACGCTGTTTCTGACCACCAGAAAGCTTGAACGGAGCGTGTTCACGGTAATCGTACATATCAACGGCTTTGAGGGCATCGTCAACCCTCTGTCGGATCTCCTTTGGCGGTATTCCGAGGTTTTCGGGACCGAAAGCAACATCTTCCTCAACAACGCTTGCAACAAGCTGGTTGTCGGGATTTTGAAGTACAAGTCCCACTTTTTCTCTTATGTCATATGTCTTGTTTTCATCTGATGTGTCATCTCCGTCAACATACACTTTGCCCTTATCCGGCAATAGCATTGCGTTGAGATGTTTTGCAACAGTTGACTTTCCGCATCCGTTGTGACCGAGAAGGGCAACAAATTCACCCTTTTCGATATTGAGAGAAACACCGTCAACCGCATTTTTGTACGGCTGACCGCTTTCAATGTCGGAATATGAAAAGCTGATGTTGTCAAGTGAAATAAAGCTCATTTATTATTTCTCCCATATTGCGGTTGAGCCGCACGGCAATACAAGTCCCGTGTCGCTCACCTTCAGTCCTATTTCATCGCTTGATACTTTTCCGCCGAAGTCCTTCTGCAAAAGAACTCCGAGCAAATACTCCATTACAGCGGGAGAAAGTCCCGTTGTGTAGGAATTGAGAATGAAAAACAGCGGATTGTCTGAGAGAACCTGTTTGCACAGGGTTACGAGTGAATAAAGCTGTTCTTCAAGTTTCCAGACCTCACCGCCCGGACCTCTGCCGTACGACGGAGGATCCATGATGATTCCGTCATACCTGTTGCCACGGCGGATTTCACGCTGTACAAATTTTACGCAATCGTCAACGAGCCAACGGACAGGTCTGTCGGCAATACCGCTTGATGCGGCATTTTCCTTTGCCCACTGAACCATTCCCTTTGATGCGTCAACATGGCAAACGGTTGCGCCTGCGTTCATACACGCAAGAGTTGCACAGCCTGTGTAACCGAAAAGGTTGAGAATTTTAAGCGGTCTGTTTTCGTTTTTAATTTTTTCTGCGGCAAAATCCCAGTTAACTGCCTGTTCGGGGAACACACCCGTGTGCTTGAATCCCATAGGCTTGATGTTGAAAACGAGGTCGCCGTAATTTACAGTCCAGCGGTCGGGAACTTTTTTGTACTGCTCCCAACTTCCTCCGCCACGATTTGAGCGGTGGTAACGGGCATGTGCCGAATACCAAAGAGGATTTTTCTTTTCGCTTGACCAGATAATCTGCGGATCGGGACGGATAAGGATTATATCTCCCCATCTTTCAAGTCTTTCCCCGTCAGAGGTATCTATAAGTTCATAATCTTTCCATTTATCAGATAATCGCATTATGCAAGTCTTTCCCTTACTACCTGTGCGGCTTCTTCCGCAAGGTTCTGAATTTCTTCGAGGTTTTCGCCCTCGAGCATTACTCTTACGAGAGGTTCTGTTCCCGACACACGAACAAGGATTCTGCCTCTGTCACCGAGGATTTCGCTAACTCTTTCGATTTCAGCCTTGATTTCCCTGTCTGTATAGAATGAGAGCTTGCCCTCTCTGCTGACCTTTACATTAATGAGCACCTGCGGCAAACGCTCCATAATCTTTGCAAGCTGACTGAGCTTTTCGCCTGTTCTCTTCATAATGCTGAGAATCATTGCACCTGAAAGCTGACCGTCGCCTGTTGTTGCATAGTCAAGCAAAATGATGTGACCGCTCTGCTCGCCGCCGATGTTGTAGCCCTCCTGCATCATAGCCTCAAGAACATATCTGTCGCCAACCTTTGTTGAAACAAAGTGCATATCGTTTTCTTCGCAGAACTTGTTAAAGCCCATGTTTGTCATAATTGTTCCGACAACGGCATTCTTTTTGAGTACGCCTCTCTGCTTCATATCATTTGCACAGATTGCAATAAGGTAATCGCCGTCAACAAGGTTTCCGCTTTCGTCAACCGCAAGACATCTGTCGGCATCACCGTCAAATGCAAGACCGCATGAAAGCTTATGTTCACGAACATACTTCTGCAATTTGCTCATATGAGTTGAACCGCAGTCACGGTTGATATTCACACCGTCAGGCTCGTCAAAAAGCATATGAACCTTTGCACCAAGCTTTGTGAAAAGCTTTTCGGCTGTTCTTGAAGAAGAACCGTTTGAGCAGTCAAGGGCGATTTCCATACCCTCAAAGTCGCAGTCAACTGCCGAAACAAGGTGGTCAATATACAAATCAGCCGCCTCTGTATCATATGTTACTCTGCCGATATTTTCATCTGTTGCGGATGCATACGGAACAACATGGTCAAGTACGATTTCTTCAATTCTGTTTTCGAGGGCATCGGGGAGCTTACATCCGTCAGAACTGAAAATTTTGATACCGTTAAATTCAAACGGGTTGTGTGATGCGGAAATCATAATACCTGCATCGGCATTGTATTTGCCTACAAGATAAGCAACCGCAGGAGTAGGAACTACCCCGAGAATGTGAACATTTGCACCTACCGAGCAAAGTCCTGCAATAAGTGCGCCCTCGAGCATATCGCCCGAAAGTCTTGTGTCCTTACCGATTAAAATTGTGGGGTGTTCAACCTCATCGCTGATAAGAACCATTGCCGCCGCTCTGCCTATATTCATTGCAAGTTCGGGTGTAAGCTCTGCGTTTGCAACACCTCTTGCACCGTCTGTACCGAATAATCTTCCCATTATATATATTCCTCCGTTAAATAATTTGTAGATTGTAAATTTTCAAAACTGAAATTTTCGGTATAACCCAAGTAAAAACCTTGCACTCTGTTGAATTATACACTCATATTGTGACTGATTTATGACTCCCTGTCACCAAAGAGAGTCGGCTGTGTAGGCTGTGCATTTACAACGCCCTTAGGAAATTCACAGCCGAGATGCTTGCAAGCCTCGGCAGTTATGCATCTGCCTCTCGGTGTTCTGCTGACAAAACCTATCTGCAAAAGATACGGTTCATAGACATCCTCGATTGTTACAGCCTCTTCACCGATTGCCGCCGCAAGTGTTTCAAGTCCGACAGGACCGCCGTTGTAAAAACGAACGATTGCCTCAAGCATTCTTCTGTCGTTGCGGTCAAGACCGAGTTCGTCAATTTCGAGTCTGTCAAGTGCTGTCCTTGCGGTTTCAAGTGTGATGACGCCGTTTGACATAACCTGTGCAAAGTCACGCACACGCTTTAAAAGTCGGTTTGCAATTCGTGGTGTTCCCCTTGAACGGGACGCAATTTCAAGCGCACCGTCATGTTCAATTTTTATTCCGAGGATTCCGGCACTTCTTTCAACAATCTGTGCAAGCTCCTCGGGAGTGTAGAGCTCAAGTCTTAACACCACACCGAAACGGTCACGCAAAGGAGCGGTCAGCTGACCTGCTCTTGTGGTTGCTCCGACAAGTGTAAATTTTGGCAACGGCAGATGATATGAAGCCGCCATCTGACCTTTACCCGTGATGATGTCAATTGCAAAGTCCTCCATTGAAGGGTAAAGTATTTCTTCAACGGAACGGCTCAGTCTGTGAATTTCGTCAATAAAAAGCACATCACCCTCGTTAAGGTTGGTAAGCAATGCCGCAAGGTCGCCCGGCTTTTCAATTGCAGGGCCTGAGGTTATTCTCATTGACACACCGAGTTCATTCGCAATGATTCCCGAAAGAGTTGTTTTACCGAGTCCCGGAGGGCCGTAGAGCAGTACATGGTCAAGGGTTTCGCCTCTGATTTTTGCCGCCTCGATAAAAACCTTGAGGTTTTCCTTTGCCTTTTCCTGTCCTATGTATTCCGAAAGTGTTTTCGGTCGCAGAGGGTTGTCGCTCTCTGCCGTATCTTCGGGAATTTCGGAAGTATCGGTTATTCTGTTTTCAAAATCAAATTCATCCGAGAATTCCATTTTACTCATATGTTACTGTCTTCCCATCTGTTTTAATGTGAGCGAAATAAGCTGTTCAACAGGCAAAGCGCTGTCGAGTGTTGCGAGTACGGGCGAAACGTCCGACGGAGAATAGCCCAAAACTCCGAGTGCCTCGATTGCTTTCGGAACATTTCCCGCTGAAACATTCACGCTGTTCTGTGCCGCCTGTGCAAAGGAACTGTCCTCTTTAGCCGCTTTTGCAAGCTTGTCCTTGAGTTCAAGAACAATTCTCTGTGCAATTTTTTTGCCTATTCCCTGTGCTCTTGTAATTGTTTTGAGGTCATCGGAGGCAATTGCCATTGCAACCTGTTCGGGACTGAGCTCCGACAAAACCGCAAGTCCTGCCTTTGGACCTACACCGCTTACGCTGATGAGGTTTTTAAAGGTTTCAAGCTCTGCCTTTGTTGCAAAGCCGAAAAGGTCAACCGCATCTTCCCTTACATTAAGGTAGGTGTAAAGCGTTACCTCTGTGTTAAGCTTTACGGCTTTGAGTGTGTTCATTGTTGTCTGGCACATATAGCCGACACCGCCGCACTCTACTACCGCCGCATTTGATTCTATAGCAATAAGTTTTCCTCTTACGGAATAAAGCATATTTAAAGTCCCTTTCCGTACATTACTCTTCTGAGCTGTGAGCCTGCCGCCTGTGTGTGACAGATTGCAATTGCAAGTGCGTCACAGGTATCATCGGGTTTCGGAATTTCTTTCAGCTTTAAAAGCCTTGCGGTCATTTCCATAACCTGTGGTTTTTTAGCCTTGCCGTATCCCGTTACAGCCGTTTTGACCTGAAGAGGAGTGTACTCAAAGATTGGTATTTTAAGTTTTTGTGCCGCAAGCAGGGTTACTCCCCTTGCCTGAGCAACATTGATAGCCGTTTTCTGATTGGTCTGAAAGTAAAGTTTTTCGATTGCAAGAGCGTCGGGGCGACATCTGTTGAGAATAGCATAGGTTTCGTCATAGATGTACTCAAGCCGTTTGTTAAAATCAGTTCCGGCAACGGTTTCAATTGCACCGTAACCGAGAGTTTTATATGTATTCGATTGAAAATTGATTGCTCCCCAACCTACAATGGCATATCCGGGATCAATTCCAAACACTACCAAAACAATACCTCCGAAAAAATCCAAAAATGGCATAATAACATAGCTTAAAACATTATAACACACACAACTTTATTTATCAATAAAATTATTCGTTAATCTGCGTATTCCGCTCAAAATGTACATAAGAAACTTTGAACGGCTGATTTACTCAGTTTTTTGCGTGTTATCGGCACGGCTGAGCGTGATTTTTGAACCGTTGTATGACAAATCAAGCTTTTTTCCGTGGGGAATATATTCAAAGGTGTAGTTTCGGTAAAGTTTCGGCACAAATATGACAAGCGTTGTATCATCGGCAACATATTTTCCGCAAAGCTCCGCCTTGTCTTTTCCGCTCATCATAATAAGGGACGCATTGCCACCGTCAAACGAAAGGCTTATCTTTCCGCCGCCGTCAAGCTCTGCACTCCAGTCTGTGCAGGTAAGCTCGTTTTGATATCCCGATGTGTCGGCACTGCATGAACAAAGCAGAAAACATAAGCAGATTAAAAGCAAAATGACAAATTTCTTCATAAAAACCGCCCTCACAGGTATATGATATTATTACAGATTATTCATGAAATCAGAAAATTAGTACATATACCGTTGGCGGCAGAAAACGAAATTTACAGTTTTGTTATAATTCTTGAAAAGCATAATTATTTTGTGTATATTGTATGGTGTGATTTTATGGAAAATTTTAAAAACGAGAACACGGAGGGATTGTTTTGCAACATGAGATAACCGAAAAGCATAATGTTTTTGAAGAAAACGGAGAGGTTATGTGTGCAGGCTGGGCAAGAACGCCTGTTTTTGAATATAACAGCGAACAGAGCAAAACAAGCGGAAAACACAGCGAAAGGGATTGCTATTTCATAAGCAACACAGAGGTTTCGCTCTATCTTTCGGTTGAAAATTTAGGCATGGAATTTGCGGTAAAAATTGCGGTTGCCGACCTTAAAAGAGGCGGTGTGATTTATGATTGTGTTGTAAAGAAATTTGTTTTCAGCAAGAACGAGCTTCCCGAATCGGGCAGTTCGGGAGAGCTTTTGTACACGGACAAAAGGCTTCAGCTGCAATTGACAAACACACCGAACGGAAGATTTTTAAAATGTGATTTTATCGACTTTGGCGGCATAAAAAATCTTTACTTTAACATTAATCTCAAAAAGACGGCGGGCGAAAGTCTTAACGAAATTGCACCGTTTGAGAGAGACAGAAAATATTTTTATCTCAAACGCTTTGTTCCCAAATTTGTCGCAGGCGGAATTATCCGTGTTGGCGGTATGGAATATTCTTTAAATGAAACAACCACAAACGCTTACTTTGACTGGACACGCTTTTCAAAGCCGAGAAAGCATAATTATCAGAGATTAAGCTCCGACTGCTTTATTGACGGAAAACGCTTTTCCCTCTGTCTTGCAAGCAGAGTCGGCGACAACCGTTACGGCAACGAAAATTGCTTTTTCACAGACGGTCATCTTGTAAAACTGTCGCAGATAAATGTTAAAAGCACAGGCGGAAAGCTTGACAGACCGTGGTACTTTAAGGCGGGATATTCGGCAGTTGACATTACATTCAAGCCGTTCACCGTAAAAGGCGAGGCTATGGCGGCATATATGGACAAAACAACCGTGATTTTCGGCAGACTCTACGGAGAATTAAAGAGAGTTGATATGGATAAGCCGTTAGTCCTCGATAATTCTCAGGCACACATTGTTCTGACGGAATTTTAAAAATAAAATCGGCAAAAATAAACACGGCAATCATTTCAGATAATGAACTGCCGTGTTTTAATTTTATAAAATAAAGTCGGGAAAACAATGCTTTGCATTAATCAAGCTGTGTTCCCGACCGAAATTTTCAATTTTCCGTTTTCAACTATTAATTTGTAAAATTACACTTCCCTGTTCGGGTCTGTGTTTTTCTGCTTAACAGGAGCTTTTGTAGCATCTTTGTCGGTAAATCTTGCAAAGATTGAAAGCGTTGTGAGAAAGCAGATGAGAATGTACAAAAGAAGTGCAATTACAGAAGCAAGGCTGATTGTATAGCTTACCATTGTGATAATTGAAAGCACACCGAGCAGACAGCAGATGATTGAAACGATATTCTTCATATTGCGTTCTTTGTCAAGAGCGCAGAAGAAAAATCCTGCAATCGGAATAATGAAGAAAATCGGCATAAAGAGCGAATACTTAAAAACCGCATCATTTGAACCGCTGAGTCCCCATACAGACATAATATCAAATACGGAATAAGAATGGAGTACATTTTTTTCGTCAATGTACTGGAAATACGGCAACGCACAGAGTACGATTTCAACGAGATAAAGCACGCAAAGTGTGATTCTTAATTTTTTTCTTGTTTTGTTTTCGGGTATTTTGAGCATTTTGTTCCTCCGAGATTTTTTTAAAATCATTTTTAAATCATCAATATGTTACATTGTAACACAAATTATTCAGTTGCACAATAGAAATTTTAGTGTTATAATTATGACTAATGTACACAAAACACTGCATTCGTACATTGCTTTATTCTGTGCAAAAAGGAGATAATATAATGGGATATATAAATGAATCCGTAATTTACAATATTTATCCGCTCGGTTTTTGCGGAGCACCAAAGGAGAATGATTTCAAGCAGGAATACAGACTTGACAAAATTTACGGCTGGATTGACCATATGAAGTCAATGTCGGTAAACGCACTTGTTTTTAACCCTGTTTTTGAAAGTTCAAAACACGGCTATGATACTATTGATTATAAAAAAATCGACTGTCGGCTCGGTGACAACGAATCTTTCAAAAAAATTTGCAAAACACTTCACGATAACGGCATCAGAATTATGCTTGACGGCGTTTTTAATCATGTGGGAAGAGATTTCTTTGCCTTCAAAGATGTTCAACAGAACCGTGAAAATTCAAGATATGCGTCTTGGTTTGAAAATGTAAACTTCCGGAACAACAACCCGTATAACGACGGTTTCAGCTATGAGGGCTGGGCAGGTTACTACGACCTTGTAAAGCTTAATCTCCACAATGACGAGGTAGTAAACTATCTTCTTGACTGTGCAAGATTTTGGATTGATGAGTTTGATATTGACGGACTTCGCCTTGATGCGGCTGACTGCATTGACATTGAATTTTTCAAGAAATTAAAAAATGTTTGCAAAGAGAAAAAGTCCGATTTCTGGCTCTACGGTGAGATTACCCACGGCGATTACAATCATTGGGCAAATCCCGATGTACTTGACTCGGTTACAAACTACGAATGCTACAAAGGCATTTATTCAAGCCATAATGACCACAACTATTTTGAAATTGCTCATTCTCTTAACAGACAGTTTGCTAACGGCGGTATTTACAGAAACATCTACACATATAATTTCGTTGATAACCACGATGTAAACCGTGTTGCAAGTATGCTTAAAGACAAAAATCATCTCAACAATGTTTACACGATGATGTATACAATGCCCGGAGTACCGTCAATTTACTACGGAAGTGAATTTGGCATTGAGGGTATGAGAACTGCCTACAGCGATTATGAGCTTCGTCCCTGTCTTGATCTTGATTCCATCCCGAATCCGAACTATGAACTTCTTGAGCATATCAAAAAACTCGGTGTAGTAAGGCTTGCACTCGAAGCTCTCAAGTACGGTGATTTTGAAAACATAAATATTCAGAATGAAAAGCTTGTATACAGAAGAAAAACCGACAATCAGACTGTTTTTGTTGCATTCAACCTTACAGACCGTGTTGAAAGAATCGGTTTTGACACAGGCTGCAACGCAAAGCTTACAGATGTTCTCAACGGCAACGAAGTTATTGATGTAAACGGTTACTATGAAATTGAAATGCAGCCGTATCAGTCGAGAATTCTTGTTGTTAATGACGGAAGTTTCAGGGTTGATTTCAATGCAGACAATACAGATTGCAGGGCAGCTGAAATTGACGAAGCTCCTGCAAATGAAGAAACTTCAGTTAAAGCTGTTAAAACAGAAAATTGCTGTGAAAGCAATTCGGACAATGCCGAAAATACGACAAAAGAAATCAAGCCGGGTATTTACCTACATTTCAAGGGTGGCGAATATGAGGTTATCAACTTTGCAACCCACAGCGAAACGGGTGAAAAACTTGTAATTTACAGAAATCTCCACAACACAAGTGAAGTGTGGGCAAGACCTGTCGAAATGTTTGCCGAAAAAGTTGATGTTGACGGCAGAAAAACAGACAGATTTACTTTTATAGGTTGACAATAAGCGTAAGCAAATGATTAAAAAGACCGAATATATCTTTTATTCCGGTCTTTTTTTGTGTAAAAATACTGCTTTTTAATCGCGATGACAAGATTTGACTATATTTTTGCAAATAGTGTGTTGAATAAATCACATAATATGATAAAATAGACATATGTTGTGTTTGACTGAATTTTTGTTTTTTTTGAAAGTAACTTAGGGGGATTGAATATTATGTTGAGGGATTTAAAGCCAACCGATAATGTAGGTGGTTTCGATGTCAGACCCGGCAACTTTCTTTTAAACGGTGCAACAACCGTTTCCGGCGGTGTGAACTTTACTATTCATTCGGTTTATGCCGTTGAGTGTACATTGCTTTTATTCAGACCTTATGCAAAATTTCCGTATGCAAGGCTCAGATTTCCGGATTCTTACAAAATCGGCAACACCTATTCAATGCTCGTGTTCGGTCTTGATGAGATTGATTTTGAGTATGCATATTCCTTTGACGGTCCGTATGAACCCGAAAAAGGAATTATTTTTGATAAAAAGAAATACATTCTTGACCCATACGCAAAGGCTGTAATCGGTCAGAGCGGCTGGGGTAAAAAACAGGAGCATGAGGGTGTTTATAAGGCAAGAGTTGTAAACAGCGACTATGACTGGGGCAACTGCACTCAGCCGAAGCTTCCGTTTGAAGAGCTTATTATTTATGAATTGCATGTAAGAGGCTTTACTCAGGACGGCTCCTCAGGCGTTAAAAACAAAGGCACATTCGCAGGTATCCGTGAAAAAATCCCCTATCTTAAAGAACTGGGCATCAATGCCGTTGAAATGATGCCTATTTTTGAGTTTGACGAAATGGGCTCATATCGTAATTATGACGGTCGTCAGCTCTACGATTACTGGGGCTATAACACCGTATGTTTTTTTGCTCCGAACACAAGCTATGAGAGCGACCACGAGCATCATCACGAAGGAAGAGAGCTTAAACAGCTTGTTCGTGAGCTTCACGAAAACGGAATTGAAGTTATCCTTGATGTTGTGTTCAACCACACGGCAGAGGGCAACGAAATGGGACCGTATTTCTCGTTCAAGGGAATTGACAACAACATTTACTATATGCTCACTCCGGACGGAAAGTATTACAATTTCAGCGGTTGCGGCAATGTTCTCAACTGCAATCAGCCGATTGTGCAGCAGTTTATACTTGACTGTCTGCGTTATTGGGTAACAGAATACCGCATTGACGGTTTCCGTTTTGACCTTGCGTCGATTTTGGGGAGAAACGAGGACGGTACTCCTATGGATAAGCCTCCGCTTCTCAAAAGCCTTGCGTTTGATCCGATTCTCGGCGGAGTAAAGCTTATTGCAGAGGCATGGGACGCAGGCGGACTTTATCAGGTCGGCAGTTTCCCGTCATGGAACAGATGGGCTGAATGGAACGGAAGATACCGTGATGACCTCAGAAGATTTCTTAAAGGCGACAGCCACCTTGCATGGGATGCGGCTCAGAGAATTACAGGCTCAAGAGATTTGTATGACCCTACCTACAGAGGCTACAATGCGTCGGTAAACTTTCTTACCTGTCATGACGGATTTACTCTTTATGATATGTATTCATACAACGAAAAGCACAATCTCGAAAACGGCTGGAACAATACTGACGGTGCTAATGACAACAACAGCTGGAACTGCGGAGCCGAGGGTGATACAAATGATTACAATATCAACAAGCTCCGTATCAAAATGATAAAGAATGCTTTTGCAACCCTTATGTGCAGTCAGGGACCTGCTCTTTTCCTTGCAGGTGATGAATTCTGCAACACTCAGTTCGGCAACAACAACGCTTACTGTCAGGACAACATTATCTCATGGCTTGACTGGACAAGAAAAGAAAAGCATAAGGATGTATTTGAATTTTTTAAATATATGATTGCTTTCAGAAAGAGATTCCATATTATTACAGACAGCAGAGGCAAGGCAACATGCAGTTATCCGCCTGTCAGCATCCATTCAAATGTTGCGTGGAGTGCCAAGTATTACGATGATACAAGAATGATTGGCGTTATGTATGCCGGTGTAAGTCTTAAACAACAGGGGCTTGACGAGTTTGTTTACTTTGGCGTCAACGCTTATTGGGATTATGTAAATGTTGAGCTTCCCGACCTTCCCGAAGGATACCACTGGAAACTTTATATCAACACGGGCAACGAGCCTCAGGATGTAATCCTTGAGGACAGAAATGTTATTCTCTATGACAGACGAATTAATATGGCAGGCAGAAGTGTCATTGTTGCTGTCGGAGAAAGATATTAATTATAAGGACAATTTCTTTGTTTAAGAAACCCGCCCCTACACGAAAATGTGTGGGGGCTTCATGTTTTTATATATAATTTCTAAATTCTTTAATAATCGGAAAACAAAAAACAATTTTAGGGGCAAAAACAGGAATCGTTTATGCGAGCGACTCCTGTTTTTTGTATGAAAATATTGAGAAAAAGTTAGTTTAGCTTTACGGTCTGTTACCAAAGCCTCCGCCCATATTGCCGTTGGGCGCTTGACCTCTGCCGTTCGGACCGCCTTGTCCGCCACCGTTAGGAGCTCTGCCCTGAGTGGATTCGCCGTAGATAATATCCGACATTTCAATTGTTGTACTGCTGTCACCTGTTGTAAGTGTGTAGGTTGAGCCTTTTTTGACATCGGGTGTGCTTACAACTACCGAATTATATTCCCGTGACGGAGTGAATGAAACAAGCACATTGCCGTTGCTGTCTTTGAGAACAACCTCACCGCTTGTATTGGTTGCCGTGTTTGAAAGGATTGAACCCTGTGTTGAAGATGAGCCGAAGTTCTGAGCCATTCCGCTCATACCGACCGCAACGATTGTACCGCCCGTAATATGTGCGTCACCGTTATAATCGAGAGCGCCGTTGCCGTTGTCCGAAGGACCTGTTACAAAGGTTTCACCGCCCGATACACAGAGCGAGCCGTTGGAATCAAGACCGTCACCCTTTGCATCAACTGTAATCTTTCCGCCCAAAATTGTGATTTTGGCATCACTGTCGGCTGAAAAATTATCCTGTGGCATTCCGCCGCCGTAACCGCTTGAATCATTACCGCCTGCGGCATTGAATCCGTCATCGCTTGACACAACAGAGATTGTACCGCCGCTTACCGTAATTTCGAGTCCCTCAATACCCTCGTAGCTTTCAGTTACATTGATTATACCGCCCGAAATTTTAAGACTGCTGTTGGCATGAATACCGTCATCACCCGTTGCAATTGTAAGATTGCCATTTGAAATGCTGATATCAGCGTTTGAATGAACAGCGTCATCTGCACAGTCAAGGCTGAGTGTACCGCCCGAAATTGAGAGATTTCCGCCTGCCTTAATACCCTTTGCGCTTGCGGTATCGCTGTCTGTGCTTGATGAAGCATCTTCCATTCTGCCGAATTCTTCCTGTTTTTTCTCAGCATTTGATGCACCGCCGCCCGACTTGATTGTTGCGTTGCAATCGAGAATTGTCAGGTTTGCCGACGCATCCATTCCGTCGCCGTCACTTGTGATTTTGAAAGTGCCGCCTGCAATATATATGAATCCGAGTGAGGTATCATCGGCATTTTCGCTGTGAATACCGTCCTTGTCGGAATTGAGCGTAAATGTACCCGATGCAATTCTCACGCTGTCCTTGCCATCAAGAGCGTGTGAACTTGATGTAATCGAATATGTACCGCTTGCGATTTTTAAATCGTCCTTTGACACAATGCCGTGTCCGCAGTTTGTTGTGATTTCAAGACTGCCATTGCCGTTGAGAGTAATATCATCTTTTGAGAAAATTGCCGCATCAACATTGTTGTCACCGTCTGCCGTGAATTGCTTATTGTTTGTAAGAACATTTTTACTGCTTTCGGCAAGAGTGATAAACAGCTTGTCGGTCTGCTTTACATAAATCGGTGCGCCTGTGTTTGAATTGATTGTCACTCCGTCAAGGATAAGACGGATTTTTTCATTTTTGTCACCGTCAATAATAATCTGACCGTCAGAGAGCGTACCCGAAACGATGTATGTTCCCTCCTCGCTTACGGTTATCGTGTTGCCGTCAATCTTAACGCTTTTAAAACTGCTTGTGCTTGCATTGTCTGAAAGTGTAATCGTTTCGCATTCCGATTCGTCATATCCGATTTCCTTGTCCCTTGCCGTGAACATTTCATCATCGGTTGATGAATCGTCTGCATTTGATGAAGTTGAACTTGATGATATTTTTACTGTTGTCTCATCGGCTGTCTGTGTGTCGGAATTTGAACAACCTGCAAAAGTTGCAGTTATAAATGCCGAAAGCAATACAGCCGAGATGATTTTTTTACAGCTCATTAACAGTCGCCTCCTGTGCCGAGAGCATAATTTCAAGGTTGCCGTTTCTGCATCTTAACGCATCGATAAACTCCTTTTCAAGGCTTGGATCTCTGAGTGTGACATGATAAGTCAGCTTGAACATACTGCCCATATTGGTGGTTTTTGCAGAAAGCATCTTGTAGTTTGTTGTGTATTTTTTAAAAAGATCGTCAAACATATTTGTGTAGTCGAGATCCTCGGGGATTGTGATTCTCAGCGACCTTTCACGGTCGGCAGATTTTGATGAACCAATATTTGTAAGATTGCAGATAAGGAACGCAGCTCCTAAAATGAGGCCGAATACTACTGCAAATCCGAGATATCCCATACCTGCAACAAGACCTGTACCCATTGCCATAAAGATTGAACAGATTTCCTTTGCACTTCCGGGTACCGAACGAAAACGAACAAGGCTGAATGCGCCTGCAACAGCTACACCGGCTCCGATATTGCCGTTTACCATCATAATTACGACGCAGACAATTGACGGCAGAAGTGCAAGAGTTGTCACAAAGCTTTTTGTGCATTGGGTCTTGTAGGAATAAACTAACGCAAGAAAAATTCCGATTGCAAGTGAAACTCCCACGCATAATAAAAACATCGGAACAGAAATTACGCTCTGCGTTGTCGAATCAAATACACCTGAAAATAAATTATTAAGCATAGTGCTTTTCCCCCTTGAGTGATCTTTCAAAAATGGTTTTGTAGGCTGTGCCGTACTTTGAAAAAGATGTTTTGTAGATGTGATTTTCGCTTAAAAACATTGTCAACCACATTGGAATTGCCGCCGCAGTTTTGACCTCAAGCAGAACTTGATTTTTCTTCAAAATCGGTTCGCCGTAAACTCCTTTGCAAAGTGAAAGGTCGTAATCTCTCCACAAAATGTTGCGGTCAAAGGTCATTCTGAAATTGCTGTCTGTTTTTGAAAAGAATGCCTCTCGCTCATATGAGAGATAAACCGTAGGTTTCGGATTGTTGTAGAAGTCGAGAAAATAATCAATTTCACGGGTAATCTGCGTATCCTTAACAGGGTTTCTTTCACAGAGAAATTTCATTGCATCCTGTTCACTCATACCGATTCTGCGTTTATAGACAACCGACTTGTACTTCTTTTTTAATTCCGCAAATACGGTTGAATCATTTTTCGGAGTGCCGTAACTGCGAAGTCTGAGTTTTTCTTTGTAGACAGGCTTTTCAATTGAATGTCTGATGAGAAGATAATCGGGTGTGTCAAAATAGAGATTGCATATTGTGCTTTTTCCGAATTCATCTCCCTGCATATATTTTTTCATAAGCTCTTTGAGCTGAATGTACTGCTGTGTTGTCAGCATAAATTTAAGTTCGTAACGCTTGAATATATTTTTAACGCCCATTGTAAGACCTCCCTGTCTTTACCTTTTCTTTACTGTGGCTATATAATAATTTACAAACTTTAAATGAAATTTAAAAAAAAGCAGAAATCCCGATTTTTTTCAGAATTTCTGCTTTAAATAATAATATGGAGTTTTATTTCTGTTATAGATTTATCTTTCTCTGAGCAACACACTTAAATCCGTTTTTTCAGAACGTTTTACTGCCCAAATGCTGACAATTGCAAGTACAATCAAATAAATCACGAGGAACAGCAGTATATAAACAGCCGAAACATTCACGGTCATTTCCATCATTGTATTGCCCACAAGATTCATAAGATACGGATTTATAAGTAATATGTCGAGTAATACAGTCAAAATTGTACCGACTGCAATTGATATTATTCCGATAAGGAAATATTCTGCGAATATTATATAGAAAAGTTGATTAGACTTGTAACCGAGTGAGCGATACAAAGCAAGTTCTTCGCTTCGTCTGCTTATGTTGCTCTTGACGAACATATACTGTCCCGCAATTACGAACAATGCAAAAAATACAATTGAACCTATAATAATTATGAGTGCGATATTGTATGACTGAGAATCAAAGTTCAAGTCCATTGTATACGGTTCGCAATATGAGGAAACCTCGGATTGTACACTTTCAAGATTTTTTGCATCATCAACGAGAATTTTATAAGCCTTATCGGAAGTTATTGAAGTCGAACCTTTGGCATTTGCAATAACTTCATTATTGAACTCAATCAAACTGTTGCGTGGAATAAGAATTTGATTGCCTGTAAAAATCGGGTCAGATGTGTTATACACTCCGACAATTTTAAGCTTATGTTCCTTGCCCGATTCATCAGCGAAAACAAGATTTTTGCCCACAAGCGTTTTGCCGTCAATTTTATTGATTCGTTGACTTTCGCTGTTAAAATCCTTTAAAACTTCGGGAACAACTGCAACATTTTCTTCATTTTCTTTGAAAGCTCTTCCGCTTGTTATTTTAAGGTTATACCCCTCGTGAACATAACTGAGAGTATAATCAGAAAACAGCACTCCTGAAGTTTCCGACACATCAAGTTCGGCAGGCACGTTATAAACACTCGTTATGTGTTCAATGCTTTTTATGCTTAAAATTGTATCGTCAATTTCATTTTGAGGAGTATTTTCGTTTATCTCAAAATTCAACTCTCTGTTAAGAATATGATTATTTATGTTTTGGTCAATATTATTTTTCAGCGGCATAACCGCTCCTGCCGACACAAGAACGAGAATGGTTGCAATAACCATAAAGCAACAAAAAAATATTGTTGCACCTTTTCGTGAAAGAATTGAGGCTTTAACAAGCATACCGAGTTTTTTATTTTTCATTTTAATTTTCCTCTAAAACGCCGTCTTTCATAACGCAAATTCTGTCTGCAAAATCGGTTACGGCATCATTATGGCTGACAACAAGAACGCCCTTGCCAAGCTCTGTAAGTTTTTTCAACTCTTCAAAAATCATACGTTCGTTTTTGCTGTCAAGGTTGCCTGTAGGTTCATCGGCAAGGATAAAGTCGGGATTATTGGCAAGTGCTCTTGCAATGGCGGTTCTCTGCTGTTCACCGCCTGAAAGTTCCCTCGGATAGTGATCAATGCGGTGTGTAAGACCGACTTTCTGCACAAGCAATTCGGCAGTTTCTTTCATTTCGGCTCTGTTTTTGAAATGGTCGTTTATGAGCATTGGAACCATTATATTTTCAAAAACTTTGAGATGCGGATTAAGATGAAATGCCTGAAAGACAAATCCGAGTGAATTCATTCTTGTGTCGGCAAGTTCGTTTTTGTCGAGTGACGACACATCTTTGCCGTTAATCAAAATCTGACCTGAGGTGCAGTTGTCAAGCAAACCTGCCATTTGGAGCAGAGTGCTTTTTCCGCTGCCCGACTGTCCCATAACAGCCACAAATTCGCCCTCTGACAATGTAAACGATACATTATCCACGGCGGTTACTTTGTTATTATATATTTTTGAAACATTTTTTAATTCTATTGATTTCATTATTTTACCCTCAAAATTATTCATTCATTGCGTCTTTGGGCTGAATTTTATTCAGCTTGCGTAATGCTATGAGCTGACATATCAGCGGAACTATTGTTACTATCAAAAACGAAATTGCAAGCAAAATTCCGAAAGTTCCCCAATTGATAATGTACAGACGGTCGATGAAATTTCTGTTTGCAAAGAAAAAATTTGATACAGCCGTAACTATAATCGAAATAATTGTTCCAACCGCAAATCCGGTAAATGTAACTCTAAGCTGTTCGCAGTAAAGGCAGGCAAATATCTGACTGTTTTTATAACCTATCGCTTTGAGCAAGCCTATATCAGATTTACGAAGTGAAAGTGCGTTTGCTGTTGATTGTATAATCATAATCACAGAAAGCAACACTGTAGAAATAATAAGAAATACGCTTGCAAAGCTGAATATATTTGAAGCGTTTACTATGCTGTCCTGTATTCCGAGTTCGGAGTCATCGGCACAGCATACATTCATATCGGTGAGTGCGTTATATACCGATTCAATATTTTCAAAATCATCAACAACAACATAGTGAGTCCTCTGCGATAAATCACTCCACCACTTGCCGATAGTGGTTTCGTTATCTTTTGAATATCCGCCTTTTGTAAGTGCGTCATCTAATATTTTCGTAGCTGTTTCCTCTGAAATATAAATCGAATCATAATAACCTGTTTCGGTCGGTGACAGATAATAAGTACCCACTACCTTTAATTTATATTCAATTGCAGGCAATTCAAGTGAACCGCTTTCTGGTGAACCATCAATATTATAAGGTTGAATTAGCATATTATTAATCGCTTTTACGGTTATCGTTTTTCCTATAAGACTTTCCCCGTCAATATAATCAGGCTTTTTATTTTCATTCTCAACCTCAAAAGGATAAAAATCACTCGGGACAACACAGCTTAACACAGGGGATTCATCAAGAGTTTTTCCTGCAATAACACTGCGTTTTTCATTTTTAAACAATGACCAAATATTTAAATAATTATTTTTCTCTTGATCAATCATTTTTTGTAAGTTCTCATCCGAGGACTGAACAATATTAAAAGCTTCATTTCTGATTCCTTCAAGAGGAAAAATATCAACTACATGCTCAGTATTTTTAATACTTTCTATAACATTATCATCAAGTTCGCTTAACCAAGGGTCAACCTCAAGTGTTCTTGCACGATAATCCTCTTTATACTCATTTACAGCTTTTGTGACGGTAATTGAAAATGCCGAAATCAAGGTTATTGATATTACAAGCAATGCGGAAACAATTTTTATTCCCTTTTCATTTTTATTTATCTTGGCATTTGCTTTTGCAAGAAAATTCACATTCGTTAATTTCATCGCCAAACTCCTGTTGTATGTTTTATGTTATATTTTAATTATAATTTCTATCAATTAGAATTCAATATTAAGATGTCATTTATTACACTTTTATTACATTTTATAGTGGAACTTTGTTATTCCGAAAAATTTTGTCACAAAAAAGAACACAAAGTACCGTTAAAATACTTTGTGTTCTTAAATATTATTTTAAAGAATTAAAATACAACTGTTATTTCTAACGAATTGCCGTCGGGGCTTTTGGCGTGGATTTTGGCTTTATGGGCGGTGGCTACGGCTTTGGCGATTGAAAGACCTATGCCGCTGCCGCCTGTTTCGCTGTTTCGGGAAGAATCGGAACGGTAAAATCTTTCAAAAAGGATATCGTGATTGCCTTTTTCAAGTGCTGTTGTCGAGTTTTTGACGGTCAGTTTTTTATGTCCCGACTCCTCAACAAGCGACACGGAGATATTTCCGTTTTCTGTGCTGTACTTTACCGCATTGTCAACGAGAACGGATACAAGCTCTCTGATTGTCATTTCGTTTCCCCTCAGCAAAATTCCGTTCTGCACATTTATATCAAGCGTTTTACCGCTGTTCCTTGCTACTGCCGAAAAGCTGTCAGCCGTTTCAAGGACTGCGTCCGAAAGTGAAAATTCGGTCATTTCAAGCTTGCCCTGATTTTCATCCATTCGGGCAAGGAAAACGAGTTTTTGTGTTAAAGACGACAATCTTTTAATCTGATTGCGTATGCTCTGCGTCCACTCGCTTTCAGCCCCTGTCATTTCAAGAACCTCCGTGTTCGCCTCAATAATCGTGAGCGGTGTTTTTATTTCGTGGCTTGCGTCCGTAATGAACCGTTTTTGCTTTTCATAGCTTTCGGCAAACGGCTTGACTGCGATTTTCGAGAAAATCAATACAAGTGCAAATACAACGAGTATGCCTGCAATACTGATCAGTATGCTGATTACAAGAAATGACCAAAATGACGAAAGCTCCCTTGAACAGTCAAGAAATATATACAGCGTACCGTTTGACTTTGGCACGGCTTTGTATCGGTAGTTTCCGTAAAAACCGCTGTCGGAATTTTTGGCATAAAGATCTGTTGCATACTCGGACGCCTCCGATGTGGTTATGGCGGCTATTTTGCCCGTATCAACTGTTGTAACATTTCCGCTTTCGCCTATTGTTACCGTAAAATATCTGGTTTCAAACGGTGCTTCGGGCGACATTTTACCTCCGCCCCTCATACCGCCATCCTTGTGCGGTTGACCGTTTTTCGGAAAAGTTCCGTTGTTGCCCTCTATGAGGGACAGTCGGCTGTCGGCTTTGTTGACAACATCAATATAGCTGAATGTGTTGATAAATCCTACTGTCAGCACAAGCACACCTATAAGTGAGCACATTGCAATTGCTATGAATTTTCTTCTCAGGGATTTAATCATTTTTAGCCTCCAGAGAATAGCCCATATTTCTTGCCGCCTTTATCTGAACATTCGCACTGACTTTGGCAAGCTTTTTTCGGAGATATGATATGTAAACCCACACAACATTCTGCTCTGTATCGGAATCGAATCCCCAGATTTTCTCCATAAACCTGTCGGGCGAAATAATCTGTCTTGGATTTGACATTAACATTTCAAGCATCTGATACTCCTTGTTGGCAAGTCTTATACTCGCCTTATCGGAGGAAAGCTCACAGGTTGAACGGTTGAGGATTATATTTTCAAATGTAAGATTAGGAGATTCGGTTTCGGATTTTCTGCGTGTAACGGCTCTGATTCGTGCAATAAGTTCCTTTGCGACAAACGGCTTTGTAACATAATCGTCAGCACCGCTGTCGAGTCCAAAAACCCTGTCGTCAATTTCACTTTTTGCCGTAAGCATGATAACCGGCAGGTCAAGCCCCTCATGACGGATTCCTTTCAAAACTGAAATTCCGTCAAGCAACGGCATCATTATGTCGAGAATTGCACAATCATAGTCACCGCCGAGAAGATAATCAAGTGCATCTTTTCCGTTATAAACAGCGTCAACTGAATATCCGTTATGCTTTAAAATTGCCGTGAGAGCCTTTGAAAGCTCTTTTTCATCCTCTGCAAGTAAAAGTCGCATTTGGTAACCTCCCGAAATTTTTCTTATTCTATTATATATTTCGAACCTTAAACAAGGCTTAAATGTTTCTGTCAATAAAAGTATACAAAGCTTTTTAATTCCTGTCAAATTGCATAAATAAGAAGTTTATTCCTTGAAATATCGGTGAAAAGTTTGTATAATTAGAGTGACAGTATTTTTAAGGAGAATATTTATGCAAAGAGAAAATTTTAAGTCGAGGACAGGTTTTCTCCTTGTAAGTGCAGGCTGTGCGATTGGCATAGGCAATGTCTGGCGTTTTCCGTATGTTACGGGTGAAAACGGCGGCGGGTTGTTCGTGCTTTTTTTTCTTGCCTTTCTTGTGCTTATGGGAATTCCCGTTCTGACAATGGAGCTTGCAGTCGGCAGAGCAAGCAGAAAAAGTGCCGTATTAAGCTATAAAACACTTGAAAAGCCAAAGAGCAAATGGCACATTCACGGTTGGCTGTGCATGATAGGCTGTTACCTTTTGATGATGTTTTACACGCCTGTTTCGGCTTGGATGTTAGATTACTTCTATAAATTTGCAACGGGAACATTTAAAAGCGGAATG
>OAUS01000428.1_pt1 | contig 32947 bp, 30 predicted proteins | sample 1516801 | NCBI WGS metagenome assembly OAUS01 (sample SAMEA2580001, study PRJEB22360) | human gut metagenome | biome: human gut; feature: human-associated habitat; material: faeces | place: Denmark | collected 2008/2010
ATGGGAAAGTAAGGATGGAAGACATTATACAGATTCTATTCCATATGAAAGCAAGCGCCTGTTCTATGAGCTTCGTTACATGGATATCTGCAAGCGGTATATGAACAGTCTGAAGCAGAACCGTCAGGAGGAGAAGGTAGAAGAGCTTTCTCTTGAGACTGTGCGCAAGTATGGCATTGAAAATTACGGGGAAGAAGAGATCATGGGATTGTGCAGCCGTACGATCCGTGAAAACAATTATGAATGTGATGATTTCCTTACCTACGTGTGTTTTGAGATGTTTAAAAGAAAGCAGTTTGACAGAGTGATCCTGACGTATCTTGCGAATTACTACTGCGGAGCGACTACAGACATGAAACTGCTCTGGAGAGAAGCAAGAGAGTATGAGGTACACACTCAGAAGCTGGCGGAGAGGATCATCACACAGATGTTGTTCTCGGAAGAGTTGTTCGGAGAGGTTCCGATCTTTGAAGAATATTATGAAGAGGGAGCTTATTTCAGACTGCAGCAGGCATATCTGGCGTATATGTCCAGAGAATATGTAGTGGAAGAGCGCAGGATGAGCAGAAGTATTATTGATATCATCTGTAAGGAATATGAAAAGGGTGAAGAAACGATCGACATCTGCAAGATCGCCGTATTAAAATATTATTCAACCAGAGAATATACGACGACTGTGCGTAAGACTCTGAAAAAATTCTTACAGGAGCTGTGCGGCAAGCAGATTTATTTTCCGTTCTTTCTGGCATACGAAAAGGAATGGCTCATTGAGCTGCAGCTTTGGGATAAGACGCTGATTGAGTACAAAGGGCAGAAGGGAAGCCGTGTAATGCTCTACTATCAGCTTCAGAAAGAAAATTCAGAGGCGGTAGATTATGCTACAGAGGTGCTTACGCCGATGTATGAGAATCTCTATGTGAAGAAATTTGTGCTGTTCTCCAACGAGCGGTTGAAATATTATTTCAAGGAGACCATTGATGGCAACACTTACCGAAGTGATAAAGAGTGCTGCATGAAGGATGCTGTGTTTGGAGAATCCGGGCGATATGGACGACTGAATGATATTTTACTTTCAGAGGGCAGTGAAAAAGAAGAAAAGATGAAAGCATATGCACAGGAAGATGCAATCGCCGCGCATATGTTTGAACAGTATTAAGGAGGCTGACTCCTATGGGACAAGGCAATATTATAGGTTACGAGATCAATGAAAAGACCTGTCAGATCAGTTTTTATAATGAAGAAATGGCAGAGCCGGAGACGATGGAAGTAGATGCGGATAATTACCAGATCCCTCTGGTCATCGGAAAGCTGCGTGATACCTGGGCATACGGAAAAGAAGCAAAACGTCTGGCCAGCTTGAAAGAAGGATTCACCGTAAACCGGTTACTGGATAAAAGCCTGGCAGGGGAAAAAATTGAATTTGGAGAAGAATCCTATGAAGCAGTGTGGCTGCTTGCTAAATTTATCGAACTGTCGCTTCAGTCGTTTCCCAAGATCAACGGGATCGTGTTCAGCGTTCCGGAGCTGACGGAAGAGCTGGCGCAGATGCTGCGGGGAATCGCAGTACGGATGAATATTGATAAACGGCATATTTTCATTCAGGATTACAAAGAGAGTTTCTGCAATTATCTGTTTTATCAGCCAAAAGAACTCTGGCAGTATGAGGCGGCGTTGTTTTGCTGTGACAGAAATGAGATTAAAGCGTATATGCTCAGAAGGCTGAAGCCGGGGCTTGGAGGCGGAAAGACGATTTTTGTGACAGTGGACGAAGTGGCAAGTGCACATATAAAAGAACTGGCAGCCGTGTATCCGGTGCTCAATGCGGACAAGGCAAAAGATGCGGATATGAGATTCTGCCGGTTTATTGAAGGCGTGTTTGACAAGCGGATCGTATCTTCGGTCTTTCTGACCGGAGAGGGATTTGAGAATAACTGGTATCCGACTTCTCTGAGAGTCCTGTGCAATGGAAGAAGGGCGTTTATCGGAAACAATCTGTACAGCAAGGGTGCCTGTTATACCGCATACCGCAAGATGTTTATGCACATTGAGGATCCGGTTTATCTTTCCGAAGACAAGCTGACAGATCAGATCACTGTGAATATGCGGGTGAATGGACAGGAGATGTGGTATCCGATCGTATCCTGGGGATCGCACTGGTATGAATCCAACAATCAGTGGGAAGTGCTTTTAGAGGATACAGAAGATATCGAGCTTCATATTGAGTCTCTGGTACAGGGTACGTTAAAGACGGAGGTGATCCCGCTTGGAAGGCTTCCCAAGAGAGGCGAGTATTCCATGCGGCTTCAGATCGAGACGTTATTTTTAGATGAAAAAACATGTAAGATCACGGTGCGGGATGTAGGATTCGGAGAGTTTTTCCCGCCGACCGATTTTCAGGAAGAGAAGATTATACATTTAGGAGGAAATGATGGGAAGTTTAATTCTATGTCATGATCAGCATGCGGCCCATCCGTATGAAATTACGAGGATCCACTGTAAGATATTTACAATGGAAGAGCTGTGCTATTATCTCTGCAATAATCTCTACCTGATCGATTATACGATTATGAACGAGCAGCTGTGCGGATGGCTGGAAGAGGACATCGGGAAAAGGGAGCTTGCAGACCAGCTTCGGGATGTGATCCGGATGCGGGGAAGTGTGGAAAAATTTGTACTCACGATTTTGAAGAGTTCCGGAATCTACAAGGAAGCGGAGATGATCCGAATCCAGAATGTTCTGGAGCGGCTCAAAAACCAGAAGGACATTGAGCGGCAGAAATACAAAGGAGACAATCTTCTGGAAAGTGGAGAAGTGGAAGAAGCGATCCTTGTGTATCAGGCAATCTTAAATGAAGGGGAGGATGAGAATACAGATCCCAAGTTTTATGGAAAGATCTATGCAAGTCTGGGGTCTGCCTATGGAAGAATGTTCCTCTATCAGCAGGCGGCACGGATGTATGACAGGGCGTATCAGATCTGCGAAGATCCAAAGTTGTTAAAGCCGTATTTGTATGCGTCTTATAAGTATATGTCGATGGAGGAATATCATATCCTTCTTACGAAAAATGACACCTATGCGGAGATCAATACAGAGCTGCGCAGCGAGATGAAAGAAATCCGGGAAGGAATCCAGATGGAGATGTCAGAGCAGCTGACAGACAAGTGGAAACAGCAGTACCGGAGGAGTCACATATAGAGTATTTAGTAAAAGTATCCAAATCAGAGTGATCAGATTTGGATATTTTTTTGAATTAATGTGATTGATTTTGACTGAAAATGATTATATTATAAGGATAAAGGAAACGAAAATGATTGAAAATGATTATATTATAAGGATAAAGGAAACGAAAATGATTGAAAATGAAAGAAAGGATGAGGAAAATGCTGGCAGAAGAGCGGTTTCGCGAAATTCTTAAGATCGTAAACGAAAAAAAACAGTGACTGTAACAGAGCTGACAGAACTTCTGGATACTTCAGAGTCTACGATCAGAAGAGACCTGACACAGCTTCATAAAAGAGGAGCCTTGTTGAAAGTCCACGGGGGAGCAACTGTACTGAATGGGGCATATACGACAAAGGATGCAAAGGTTTCAGAAAGAGAGGGGCTGTATGTAGAGGAAAAACGCAGCATTGCAAAGCTGGCAGCGGCTCTGATCGGTCAGGAGGATTTTGTTTATATCGATGCAGGAACGAGCACAGCGTCATTGGCAGAGGCGATTTCAGAGAGGGAGGCCGTGTATGTGACGAATGGAATTCTGCATGCAAAGTGTCTGGCAGAAAAAGGCTGCCGGGTGTTTTTGCCGGGAGGCGAGCTGAAAGAGGATACACAGGCTTTAGTCGGAGGAGCTGCGGTAGAGTGGCTGAATAAGTATAACTTTACAAAAGGCTTCTTTGGCACGAATGGAATTCATCTGGAGAAAGGGTATACGACACCGGATATCAGCGAAGCACTGGTAAAAGAAGCTGCAATGAAGAGATGCAGAGAGGCATATGTTCTGGCAGATTCGAGCAAATTCGGTCATGTATCATCCGTCACATTTGCGAGGTTTGAAGATGCACAGATCATTACGGATCATATCAGTGATCCGGTATTTCAAACATGCAGTAATATAGAGGAGGCAGAATCATGATTTATACAGTGACATTCAATCCATCATTAGACTATGTAGTACAGGCAGAACAGCTGGTGCCGGGAGAAATCAACCGGACAACAAGTGAAGCAGTTTATCCGGGAGGAAAAGGAGTCAATGTTTCTGTGATCCTTTCCAATCTGGGTCTGGAGAGTACAGCATTTGGATTTACTGCGGGATTCACAGGAAAAGCATTGCAGGAGATGCTCCTGGAGTTTGGCGCAAAGACAGATTTTATACCGCTTGCAGACGGGCAGACAAGGATCAATGTCAAGATCAACGCAGGACAGGAGACAGAGATCAACGGACAAGGACCAAAGATTACAGAAACAGCGATCCAGGAGTTGTTTGAGAAGCTGAAATCCTTGAAGGCAGGAGATGTACTGGTTCTGGCGGGAAGTATTCCGTCGACTCTGCCGGAGAATATTTATGAATGGATTCTGATGTGTTTGAAAGATAAGGATGTCAAAGTTGTGGTAGATGCTACAAAAGATCTGCTGTTGAATGTATTGAAATATCATCCGTTTTTGATCAAGCCGAACAATCATGAACTTGGAGAAATGTTCCAGACGACGCTTACTACAGAAGAAGAGATCATCGCTCATGCGAAAAAGCTGCAGGAAAGAGGTGCAAGAAATGTACTGGTTTCTATGGCAAAAGACGGAGCGATCCTTGTGACAGAAGACGGTGAGATATACAAAAAGCAGCCGCACAATGGCACGGTTGTAAATTCTGTCGGTGCCGGAGATTCTATGGTGGCAGGATTTCTGGCGGGATATCTCAATACTGGCTCTTATGAGCGTGCACTGGAGCTTGGAACTGCAGCGGGAAGTGCGACGGCATTTCAGTCCTGGCTGGCATCCAGGGAGGATATTGTAAAACTGCTGGACAGACCGTACAGCGAATATCAGATTTGAAAGGGAAAAGGTATGAAAATCACGGATCTTTTGAAGAGAGAAAGTGTGGAGCTTTCCAGAACACCCGAAAGTAAGGGACAGGCCATTGATCAGATGGTAGAACTGATGGCAAAAGGAGGAAATATCAACGATCTACAGCGTTATAAAGAAGGTGTGTTAAAGAGAGAAGAGGAAGGAACGACAGGGATCGGAGAGGGAATTGCCATTCCTCATGCAAAGACAGATGCCGTCAGTGCACCGGGTCTTGCTACGATGCTGGTTCCTCAGGGTGTGGATTATGATGCACTGGACGGACAGCCGGTACATATGATTTTTTTTGATCGCAGCACCGAATACAGAAGATAATGTGCATCTGGAAGTACTCAGCCGTCTTTCCATGCTTTTAATGGATGACGAATTTCGGACAAATCTGCTGGATGCAGCGGATGTAACAGAATTTCTGGCACACATTGATGAGGCGGAGAGAAAGAAATTTCCTGAAGAGTACGGAGAAGAAAAACAGACGCAGGATCAGCCGGAAGAGGGATACCGGGTACTGGCAGTTACTGCATGTCCCACAGGGATTGCCCACACATATATGGCGGCGGAAAGCCTGGAAAACAAGGCGAATGATGTTCCCGATTCTGGCAGGATATATCGCCATGGCGCTTGCGGACAGACCGGCATTGATGCCCGGAATCGTAGGAGGTCTTCTGGCAAAAAGCGGTATGACAATGGCTGCAGAGGAGGGCGGCTGGGGGTCTTCTGGTTTTTTTTGCGCACTGATCGCAGGTTTTGCGGCAGGACTGATCATGCTCGGTTTAAAGAAAATTCTGGAAAAGCTTCCAAAAGCGCTGGAGGGAACAAAGCCGATGCTTTTGTATCCGTTTTTGGGAATCGCGGCAATGGGAGCCCTTATGGTATTTGTGGTCAATCCGCCGGTCGGAGCGTTCAATGAGTGGCTGAATCAGGTGCTGGCAAGTATGGGAGAATCCAGCAGAGTCCTGCTCGGAGCAGTGCTTGGAGGTATGGTTCCGCCGATCGGAATTGCTCTGGCGACACTGTTTTTTAAAAAACGGTTTACAAAGAGTGAACAGCAGACAGTGGCAACGAATTTCATTATGGGACTTTCCTTTATCACAGAGGGGGCAATCCCGCTGCTGTTTCTGGCTGCCGTTGCGGCAGGTTCTGTCGTGGCAATGCTTGGAATCGTTCTGCTGAAAAAACCGCTTGCAGCAAAGTGAGAAAATGTGCAAAAAAATCAGAACAAAAATTGCGAAAAGTGATAAATAAAGCACAATATATAAGAACATCTTATTTATCTGTTGAGAAATAAATAATAAGCCACAGGAAATACAAGGCAGAGGGAATATTGATTTTCCCTCTGCCTTGTATTATAATCTATCTGCGGGATGTGCCGATAATCCCAGATCGAGTGAATGAAATTTAAGAAAAAGGACAGGTGTGAACGTATGAAAAAATTAGAACAGCTTTACGAAGGAAAAGCAAAGAAAGTATTTGCGACAGAAGATCCGGACGTTGTGATCGTAGACTATAAAGATGATGCGACAGCATTCAATGGAGAGAAGAAAGGAACAATCGTAGGAAAAGGTGTGATCAACAACCGTATGACAAACTACATTTTCCAGGTTCTGGAAAAAGAAGGTGTTCCGACTCACTATGTAGAAGAACTCAGCGACCGTGAGACAGCTGTAAAAAAAGTGGAGATCGTACCACTTGAAGTGATCGTCCGCAATGTGGCAGCGGGAAGCTTTTCTAAAAAACTCGGTATCGAGGAAGGAACAAAATTGTTAGCACCTACTTTAGAGTTCAGCTATAAAAATGACGATCTTGGAGATCCGATGATCAATGATTATTTTGCAATTGCAATCGGAGCTGCAACAAGAGAAGAGATCGACAAGATCACAGAGTACACATTCAAAGTGAATGAAGTCTTAAGAAAATTCTTTGATGAGGCAGGAATTGAACTGATCGACTTTAAAATCGAATTCGGACGTTTCCATGGAGAGATCATCCTTGCAGATGAGATTTCACCGGATACATGTCGTCTGTGGGATAAAGAGACCCATGAAAAACTGGACAAAGACCGTTTCCGCAGAGATATGGGAAATGTAGAAGACGCATATCAGGAAGTCTTCAGACGTATTGGAATTAAATAGAAGGAGTTCATCCATGAGTGATTTTGAAAAAGTGGTAACAGGGCTGGGAGAAGAATGCGGAGTATTTGGCGCATATGATATGGACGGACAGGATGTTGCGTCTTCCATTTATTACGGACTCTTTGCACTCCAGCACAGAGGTCAGGAAAGCTGCGGCATCGCAGTAACTGACACATACGGACAGCGCAAGGTGCTGTCACGTAAAGGGTTGGGGCATGTAGATGATGTGTTCAACGAAGAGACATTACGTGAATTGAAAGGCAATCTGGGAGTAGGACATGTACGGTATTCTACAGCGGGAGGTACCCGTGTGGAGAATGCACAGCCTCTGGTAATCAATTATGTAAAAGGAACTCTGGCTATCGCACACAATGGAAATCTGGTCAATGCAGTGGAGCTTCGGGAGGAATTGTCAAAGACAGGTGCAATTTTCCAGACGACTATTGATTCAGAGGTTATTGCTTATCATGTGGCAAGAGAGCGTCTGAATGTTTCTAAGGCAGAAGATGCAGTAAAAAATGCTATGAAGAAGATCAAAGGAGCCTATGCGCTGGTGATCAGCAGTCCGAGAAAGATGATCGGGGCAAGGGATCCGTTTGGATTGAAACCACTCTGTATCGGAAAACGGGACAATACGTATTTTCTGGCATCTGAAAGCTGTGCGATCGCAGCAGTCGGGGCAGAGTTTGTAAGAGATGTCCTTCCGGGTGAGATCGTAAGTATTACAAAGCATGGCATGTCTTCGGACATGAGTATGGCGCTGCCGGAAGAAAAACGTGCGAGATGTATTTTTGAATATATTTACTTTGCAAGAACAGACAGTACGATCGATGGAGTCGGAGTCTATCATTCCAGAATTGTTGCTGGAAAAGCACTGGCACAGTCTTATCCGGTAGAGGCAGATCTGGTGGTTGGTGTTCCAGATTCCGGCCTTGTGGCTGCCATGGGATATTCACAGCAGTCCGGGATTCCTTATGGAACCGCGTTTCATAAAAACAGTTATGTAGGACGTACATTCATTAAGCCGAAACAGAGTGAGCGTGTGTCCAGTGTGAAGATCAAGCTGAACGTGATTCCGGAAGTGGTAAAAGGGAAGCGGATCGTTATGGTGGATGATTCCATTGTTCGAGGAACGACCTGTGCAAATATCATCAAGATGTTAAAGAAAGCAGGAGCGACAGAAGTACATGTGAGAATCAGTTCTCCGCCGTTTTTACATCCGTGCTATTTCGGAACAGACGTGCCGTCTAATGAGCAGCTGATCGCGCACTCTCATACAACAGAGGAGATCTGTGAGATGATCGGAGCAGACTCTCTGGGCTATATGGAAGTAGAAAAATTAAAAGATATGGTAGGCGATCTGAAGTTTTGTGATGCCTGCTTTACAGGAAATTATCCGATGGAGGTGCCGGGAGAAGATATCAGTCTGGCATTTGAATAGGAAAAAAGGAGAATACGATTATGAGCAATGACCGTTATGTAAGTCCGTTGTCCGAGCGCTATGCAAGCCGTGAGATGCAGTACATCTTTTCACCGGACAAAAAGTTCAGAACCTGGAGAAAACTCTGGATCGCACTGGCAGAGACAGAAAAAGAACTGGGACTGAATATTACAGACGAGCAGATAGAAGAATTGAAAGCGCATGCGGAGGACATCAATTACGATGTTGCAAAAGAGCGTGAGAAAGTAGTAAGACATGATGTTATGTCACATGTGTATGCATATGGTGTGCAGTGTCCGAAAGCGAAAGGAATCATCCATCTGGGAGCAACCTCCTGCTATGTAGGGGACAATACAGATATGATCGTAATGTCAGAGGCTTTAAAGCTGGTGAGAACAAAACTGGTCAATGTGATCGCAGAACTGGCAAAATTTGCAGATGCACAGAAATGTCAGCCGACACTTGCATTCACACATTTCCAGCCGGCTCAGCCAACTACGGTAGGAAAGAGAGCGACTCTCTGGCTGCAGGAATTTGAGATGGATCTGGAAGATCTGGATTATGTTCTGGGAAGTTTAAAACTTCTTGGATCCAAAGGAACGACAGGAACCCAGGCAAGCTTTCTGGAGCTGTTTGACGGAGATCAGGAGACGATTGATAAGATCGATCCAATGATCGCAGAAAAGATGGGATTTAAGGCATGTTATCCGGTATCCGGACAGACTTATTCCAGAAAAGTGGATACAAGAGTATTGAATGTACTGGCCGGAATTGCGGCAAGTGCGCACAAATTCTCTAATGACATCCGACTTCTTCAGCATTTGAAAGAAGTGGAAGAGCCGTTTGAGAAGACACAGATCGGTTCTTCTGCCATGGCATATAAGAGAAACCCGATGAGAAGTGAAAGAATCGCGTCTCTTTCCAGATATGTGATGATCGATGCATTGAATCCGGCAATCACCTCTGCGACGCAGTGGTTTGAGAGAACACTGGACGATTCTGCAAACAAGAGACTGAGTGTGCCGGAAGGATTTCTTGCAATCGACGGAATCCTGGATCTGTGCCTGAATGTTGTGGACGGGCTTGTAGTATATCCGAAAGTCATCGAGAAACGTCTGATGTCAGAACTTCCGTTTATGGCGACAGAGAATATCATGATGGATGCGGTAAAAGCCGGAGGAGACAGACAGGAGCTGCATGAGAGAATTCGTGAGCTTTCCATGGAAGCCGGACGCAATGTCAAAGAAAAAGGTCTGGACAACAATCTTCTGGAGTTGATCGCAGCGGATCCTGCGTTCAACATGAGTCTGGAAGAGCTGAAAGAGACGATGGAACCGCAGAAATATGTAGGTCGTGCGAAAGAGCAGGTAGAGTCGTACTTAAATAATGTGATTTATCCGCTTCTGGAGGAAAATAAAGAAATTCTCGGAGTAAAAGCTGAGATCAATGTTTAGTTTTGCCATAACAGGCAAAGGAGAAGGAGTGTTGCAAAAGAGCAGCATTCCTTTTTCGCATACCAAAGAAAAAGCAGGGAGAATGGAAAAAGAATGAGAACAAGTGGCGATTGCGTTTGGGAGAAACAGCATATCTGGAACATACCGGATGGATTAAAGAAAGTGATTGCAGGAGTTGTGACGGTCAGCCTTTTGGTTGGAATCGGTGATGCCGTCAGTATGGTACCGTTACAGGAAGATATGAGGTCATATGCTGCGACTGCGGGTGAAACGATACGATGGAGTGTTCCGATCCGGTTGGGACAGATGGTAAAACAGGAGAGTATCCGGACCTATACACTGGCAGAAATGGAGAAACATGTGCAGATAGAAACGGAGAAAGTAGCTGAAGCTTCGTCAGCCATGCCACAAGAAGAAGCGGTAGAACCGGTGGAGACAGTGCAGAGTCAGACCATACAGCCAGTGATTCCTGAGACGATGCCGGAAGAAATTGTGAATACCTTACCAGGGGAAGATATGACACAGGAAGAGTCTCCGGCAGAGGCGTATATATATTATCAGGGGTTCAAAATTGATCAGGAGGGAATGATCTGTGGATTTGACCCTGCAAAAAGCGAGATGATGGATGGATATCTGGAACTGCCGTCAGAAAATTGTATTGGAATTCGAAGAGGAACGTTTTCGGGAGTTGGAACCGGCATTTTTGAAATTTATATTCCGGAGAATATTCAGAATATAGAAAACGGTGCGTTTTCTGAACTGGGAGAACTGACATGGATCGAAGCAGGAGGCACAGGTGAATATACGGCAAGAGATGGGATTTTATTTTCCGGAACAGAGCTGGCAGCGTTTCCTGCCGGAAGAACTGGAATTTTTGAGATGCCCAAGGATGTGACTTCGATCCGTGCATCTGCATTTGCCAATACAAACCTGGATAAAATAGATATGAGAAACTGTATTTCGATTTTGTGTGATGAAGGAATATTCGGAGACGGGGCAGGCTGCGAGATCATGGAGGGGAAGAATGGAATATAAACAGATATTGAATATTGCGGTTCTTGCAGGAGAAATCATGCTCAGAAGTGGAGCGGAGACCTATCGTGTGGAGGATACCATGAAGCATATTCTCAACACCGCGAGAACAGAAGTGGCAGAGGCATTTGTTATGATGACAGGGATTGTTGCTACTTTGGATAATCCGGACATGGAAATGCTCACCGCTATGCGCAGAGTTCATGACCGCGGGACGAATATGCATCGTATTGTGCAGGTAAATGAAATATCCAGAAGATACTGCAGGGGAGAGATGACAGTTGAGGAAACATATAAAGAGTTGAAACAGATCAAGGGAAAACAGTATTCAGTGGCGGTATATAATCTGGCGACGATTCTGGTTCCGGTCGGGTTTGCTCCTCTTTTTGGAGGGGGAGTGAAAGAGACTCTGGTCTCTGCGGCAGTAGGATGTATCCTGGCATTTTTGATTACACTGGGCAAAAAAATCCAGATGAGCAGCTTTATTTTGAATGCAATCTGTGCATTCGGGGTAGCAGTGACAGCTGCCTGTGTGAATAGGGTTACATCCGGCTGGAATCTGGATATCGTGATCATCAGTTCTCTGATGCCCCTGGTGCCAGGTGTAGCGATCACCAATGCGATCCGGGATACGCTGCGGGGGGATTATATTTCCGGAGGTGCCAGGATACTGGAGGCATTTTTGACAGCAGCTGCAATCGGGCTTGGAGCAGGTACCGGGATGATTTTTGTAGGAGGTATCGTATGAGTGTGTTGATGGGAGTGGTGGGAAGTTTTGTTGCGATCATTGCGTTTTCTGTACTTTTGGAGACACCCGGAAAATATCTGTGGCAGACGGGTGTGGTCGGAGCAATAGGAGGCGGTGTTTATCTGCTTTGTACACACCGTGGAGTGGATGTGGTGCCGGCTTCTTTCTTTTCTGCGCTGGCAATTGCGTTTATGGCACATCTTTTTGCAAGGATTTTCAAAGCGCCGGTGACGGTGTTTCTGATTGCAGGAATCCTGCCGACCGTGCCGGGGGCCGGAATGTACAGAATTGCCTATTCTATCGTTGCCAATGACAGGGCAGGATGTGCCTATTATCTGCTGCAGACACTGGAGATTGCGGGGATGATTGCACTGGCAATTTTTATTGTGGATGCCATTTTCCGGGTTCACATCCCCTTGTCAAGGCGGAATAGTTAAGATATAATAGAAAAGATGACGTAAATAGAAAATGGAGAAGATAAAGATGAGTAAAGTAAGAACAAGATTTGCACCAAGTCCGACAGGACGGATGCATGTAGGAAATCTGCGTACAGCATTATATGCATATTTGATCGCAAAACACGAGGGTGGAGACTTTATCCTCAGAATTGAAGATACAGACCAGGAGAGATTCATGGAAGGAGCACTGGACATCATTTACCGTACTCTGGAAAAGACAGGTCTCATTCACGATGAAGGACCGGACAAGGATGGTGGATATGGTCCGTATGTGCAGAGCGAGAGAAATGCTTCCGGAGTGTATTTGAAGTATGCAAAGCAGCTGGTAGAGCAGGGCGACGCGTATTACTGCTTCTGTGATAAAGCACGCCTGGATTCCCTGAAGACTTCTGTTTCTGAAGACGGAACAGATATCGTTGTGTATGACAAGCACTGTCTGGGGCTGAGCAAAGAAGAGGTAGAGGCCAATCTGGCAGCAGGAAAACCTTGGGTGATCCGTCTGAACGTACCGAATGAGGGAACAACCACATTCCACGATGAGATTTACGGAGATATCACGGTTCCGAATGCAGAACTGGATGATATGATCCTGATCAAATCCGATGGATTCCCGACTTACAATTTTGCGAACGTGATCGATGACCATCTGATGGGAATCACACACGTTGTCCGCGGAAATGAATATCTTTCCTCTGCACCGAAATACAACCGTCTGTATGAGGCATTTGGATGGGAGATTCCGGTTTATGTACACTGTCCGTTGATCACGGATGAGAACCATAAAAAACTAAGTAAACGCTGCGGACATTCTTCCTATGAAGATCTGATCGAGCAGGGATTCCTTTCAGAAGCAGTGGTCAACTATGTGGCACTTCTTGGATGGAGCCCGTCGGACAACCGCGAGATCTTTTCGCTGGAGGATCTGGTAGAGGCATTTGATTACCGCCATATGAGCAAGTCACCGGCTGTATTCGATCCGGTAAAACTCAAATGGATGAACGGGGAATACATGAAAGCCATGGAGGAAGACAAGTTCTATGAGATGGCAGAGCCGTATCTGAAAGAAGTCATCACAAAAGACTATGATCTGAAAAAGATTGCGAAGATGGTGAAGACCAGAATTGAAATCTTCCCGGATATTAAAGATCAGATCGATTTCTTTGAAGAGCTGCCTGAGTATGACACTGCTATGTATACACACAAGAAGATGAAGACAAATGCAGAGAATTCTCTGGAAGTTTTAAACGATGTCCTTCCGATCCTGGAAGCACAGGAAGATTACAGCAATGACGCGTTGTTTGAAACATTAAAAGGATATGTAACAGAAAAAGGAGTGAAGATCGGATTTGTAATGTGGCCGATCCGAACAGCGGTATCCGGAAAACAGAACACACCGGGCGGTGCGACAGAACTGATGGAAGTTCTCGGAAAGGAAGAATCCTTAAAGAGAATCCGTGCCGGTATCGCATTACTCCAGGCAAATTAGAAAGAGGTATTTATGAGTTTTAATCAGGCTCAGCAGGAGGCGGTCTCTCACAATGAGGGACCGTGTCTTGTTCTTGCGGGACCGGGTTCCGGAAAGACGCTCACGATCGTGGGCAGGATCCAGAAGCTGATCCAGACGTATCATGTAAGTCCGGAAGAGATTCTGGTCATCACATTTACCAAATATGCAGCAGTGGAGATGAAGAACCGCTTTTTTTCAGCGATGAAGGGGACTCGCCCTGCTGTCACCTTCGGAACATTTCATGGAATTTATTATGGGATTTTAAAGTGGGCATATCGGTTCGGACCGGAGAATATTCTGTCAGAGGAAGAAAAACGGCAGATGCTGCTTCAGATCGTCAACAGAAAAGAGATTGATGAATTTGAAGAGGAAGATTTCCTGAAAGAAATTATTTCTGAGATCGGGATCGTGAAAAACAACGGGCTGAAGATTGAAGAATATGAGACGACGATCTGCGGGAAGGAAACTTTCCGGGAGATATACAGAGAATACGAAAGAAAACGGAACGAAGAGCGGAAAATTGATTTTGATGATATGCTGCTGCTGTGCAGAGACCTGTTCATAAAACGGCCGGATATTCTGAAAAAATGGCAGGAGAAGTTTCGCTATATTCTGATCGATGAATTTCAGGATATCAATCAGGTGCAGTATGATGTCATCCGGATGCTTGCGGCGCCTGAAAACAATCTGTTTGTGGTAGGAGATGATGACCAGTCGATCTATGGATTTCGCGGAGCGGATTCCAGACTGATGTTTCAGTTTCAGAAGGACTTTCCAGATGCAAAACAGCTTCTCCTGGATGTAAACTACCGGTCTTCGAAAAATATTGTCAAAAATTCTCTGAAAGTGATCGCAAACAACGAGGTACGGTTTGACAAAAAAATCCGGGCATGGAAAGAAAGTGGGGAGACACTGCATGTACAGGAAGTGAAAGATCCGGTGGAGGAAGCTTCTTATGTGGTGGAACAGATCAAAAAACAGATGGAAACAGGAATTTTGGCAGAGGAAATCGCAGTACTCTTTCGTGTTCACACAGATGCGAGGGCGGTTGTGGAAGCTCTGATCGATGAAAAGATTCCATTCCAGATGCAGGAACATCTGCCGAATCTGTACAATCATTTTATTGCAAAAGATATTATGGCATATTTCAGGCTGGCAATGGGGCAGCGTGAGCGCAAAGATTTCCTGCAGGTCATGAATCGTCCGAAACGGTATCTGGGAAGAGACTGCCTCCCGGGAAGAGTGGTTTCTTTTGAGGAGATGCGGAAATTCTATTGTGATAAAGAGTGGATGCAGGACCGGATCGACCAGTTTGAATGGGATTTGAAAATGCTTGCGAAAATGGCTCCATATGCGGCAATCCAGTATTTGAAGAAAAAAATCGGATATGACGAATTTCTGCGGGAATATGCGACTACGAAAAACATGAAAGCTGCGGATTTAAGAGAAGTACTCTCTGAGATTGAAGAGGCGGCAAAGCCGTTTCAGACGATGGAAGAGTGGTTTGTCCATGTGGAAGAATATACGGAAGCACTGAAAAAGAAAGAACAGCAAAAAGAACAGAACCAGGAGGGTGTCCGTCTGATGACATTGCATGCGTCCAAAGGGCTGGAGTTTCATACGGTGTTTTTGATCGAGGCAAACGAGGGACGAATTCCTTATCAGAAAGCAGAGAAAGAGCAGAATGTAGAAGAAGAGCGCAGGCTGTTCTATGTGGGAATGACCCGGGCAAAAGATGTGCTGAAAATCACATATGTGAAAATAAAAAACGGAAAGGAGATCTCTCCTTCCCGCTTTGTAGAGGAACTGTTCGAGGGCGTCTGACTTACTCAGCGTCAAGATCGATCTCGTCAAATTCCAGGGAATCCATCCACTCATCGAATTTGTCGGCAGCAGCATCGTACTCGTCGTCATCTTCGATGTTTTCCAGGTTCGGCTCACCGTCTTCTGTCTCAGAGAAACGGTAGATGTACACATCGCTTTCTTCGGACTCTTCTCCGTTCTCATCGAGCGGAAGGAGTGCGATGTACTGTCTGCCGGCTGCTTCGTAGATCGTCAGGACGGCACACTCCAGTGTCTCGTCATTGTCCAGTGTCAGAGTAACTGTTACACCTTCGTTTTCATTCATTGTTTCATTCATGTTTTCGCTCATAGCACGTTCTCCTTTTTTCTTGATATGCCTACTCTAACAAAAACCAGAGGAAAAAGCAAGAAAAACATCAGGTTCTTTCTATTGACAATGCTGAAAAACAGGGTAGAATAAAATAGATTATGCATATATGTTGGAAAAACAGAGTCTTAGCAATCAGGAGGACAATAGATGAAGAGAAAAATTTTGGGAGTCTTTGTGACAGTTATGTTCGGTTGTATGGTACTTTCCGGATGCAAAAAGAACGTGGGTACACCGGAAGATAACGCTGTAGTAGAAAATGAGGACGAGCAGGCACAGGATACAGAAACATCAGAAGGGCACACATTTGGCTACAGCTGCATTGATATTTATAATCCATATTATGATGTTGTAAAAGAATCGATCCGAGGGGAACTGGAAGCAAAGGGAGATACCCTGGTGGTAAAAAATCCGGACGGAGATGTGAATAAGCAGATCCAGCAGATTCAGGAGATGATCGATGAAGGAGTGGATGCAGTCTTTCTCGCACCGGTAGACTGGGAAGCGATCAAGCCTGCGCTGGAAGCCCTGGATGAGGCAGATATTCCGGTCATCAATGTGGATACGCAGGTGAAGGACACAGATCTGACAGCTGCGTATATCGGCTCTGACAATAAAAATGCAGGTGCAGTCTGCGGTGAGAATTTGAAGACACAGTGCCCGGACGGCGGAAAAGTAGTGCTTTTGGAATGCCCGTCCCAGAACTCAGTGAATGAGCGTATCACAGGATTTGAAGAAGCGATCAAAAATGCAGGATTTGAAGTAGTGGCGCGTGCAGATGCCGGCGGCACCAAGGAGAGTGCAAAGGAGAAAATGGCACAGATTTTGGCAGAAAATCCACAGGTAGATGCTGTGATGTGCGGAAATGATCAGATGGCACTCGGTGCACTTCAGGCAGCAAAAGAGGCAGGAAAAAGCAGTCTGAAGATTTATGGAGTGGACGGCTCACCGGAGATGAAAAGTGAACTTACAGATGAAAAGTCAATGATCGCCGGGACCGGAGCGCAGTCTCCGATCAATGTTGGAAAGCAGGCGGCAAAGATTGGCGAGGCTATTTTGAATGATGAGGATTATGAGAAAACAACGTATATCGATACATTTTTTATCGGGAAAGATAATGTTGAGATGTATGGAACAAATGGCTGGCAGTGAGGAATAAATATATGAAAAAAACAGAAGGATATCCACAGCCTTTTGGAGCTTCCAGAAGAGGCAGAAGTGTGAATCTTGCAGTATGTGTTCCAAAAGACGTATCTTGCGAACTGCTCTTGTATAAAAAGGGCGAAAGCGAACCAGATCAGGTAATCGAAATGCCGGCAGAAGAAGGAATCGGAGAAGTCCGCTTCCTGGCGCTGGAAGATCTGGAGGAAACCCAGTATGAGTATAATTACAGAATTGACGGAACGGTCTGTCTGGATCCTTACGTGAGAGAGATCGCGGGACATAAAATGTTCGGTACCGGCTGGGAATTCAACCGGCATCAGATAAGAGGAAGATTTCTGCAGAGAGGATATGACTGGGAAGGGGATAAAAGACCACAGATTCCTGTGCAGGATGTGATCGCGTATAGTCTGCATGTAAGAGGCTTTACGATGCACTCTTCCTCCAGAGTAAAGCATAAAGGGACATTTCTGGGTGTCCGGGAAAAATTACCATATTTGAAAGAGCTTGGCATCAATCAGATTCAGTGTATGCCGGTGTATGAGTTTCAGGAAGATATGGGAAGCTACCGGAATTACTGGGGCTATGGCACAGGATATTATTTTGCACCGAAAGCCGCATATGCAGCTTTTGATGATGCACAGACAGAATTAAAAGATCTGGTAAAAGCGTGCCACAAAGCAGGAATCGAAGTTGTTCTGGAAATGCCGTTTACAGAAAAGATTCTTCCCCAGACTGCGTTGGAATGTCTTCGTTTTTATCTTCTGGAGTATCATGTGGATGGGTTTGTGGTGAATCCTTACAATGTGCCATGGGACAGTCTGAATGCGGATCCGATCTTAAAGGGAGCAAAGATCTTCAAAAAAGAAGAGGGCTTCCAGAACAGTATGCGCAGGTTTTTAAAGGGAGATGAAGGCATGGTCAGAGAAGTGATACGACAGCTCTGCCGCCGGACCCCAGAAGACGGCTGCTGTAATTACATTACTTCACATACAGGGTTTACACTCTGTGACCTGGTCTCTTATGACGGGAAGCATAATGAGGCAAACGGAGAGCGCAATCAGGACGGTCCGGATTATAATTACAGTTGGAACTGCGGTACGGAAGGACCAAGCAGAAAAAGAAGTGTGATGACACTTCGCAAAAATCAGATGAAGAATGCTTTTCTTCTGCTTCTGCTTTCGCAGGGAACACCATGCATTCTGGCGGGAGATGAGTTTGGAAACACACAGGATGGGAATAACAATGTGTATTGTCAGGACAATGAGACCGCATGGCTGAACTGGGGAAGACAGAAAAGTTATGAAGATCTGTTTCGATTTGTGAAACGATTGATCGCCCTTAGAAAATCCAATCCTGTCTTTCATCAAAGACAGGCACTGCTTGGCCTGGATCGGACAGCGTGCGGGATTCCGGATGTCTCTTATCACGGAGAAAGTGCATGGCAGGTACAGGATGCAGTAGTCAGCAGACAGCTTGGAGTTCTCTACAGCTGGGAAGATACATTTTGGTTTGTCGCATATAATATGCACTGGGAAGCACACGAATTTGCTCTTCCGGCTCTGAAAAAGGAAATGAAATGGTATCAGGTTGCAGGAACAGAAGAGGTGCCAGATGAGGCAGAGTGTCTGAAAGAGCAGAAGATGATAGAGGTAAAGGCAAGGACAATAATTCTGCTGCAAGGCAGATAGAAAGGAAATTCAGAGATGAACGCACTCCGACATTTTGGTACGATCACAAAACATAAGCTCCTTGTGATGAAGGCATGCTTTCAGGTAGGTTTGTACAGACAGGGGCTGCTCCATGATCTGTCAAAATACGGATGGACAGAGTTTCGTGTGGGGTGTCGATATTACCAGGGAACCAGAAGTCCGAATAATGCAGAGCGGGAGGAAAAGGGGTATTCTTCTGCCTGGCTGCATCATAAAGGGCGCAATAAGCATCATTATGAATACTGGATTGATTACGGAACGCATGGTGCCGTGCTCGAAGGAATGAAAATGCCGGTCAATTATGTGGTGGAGATGTTTCTGGACCGAATTGCTGCAAGCAAGGTATATCGCGGAACTGCCTATACAGACCGGGATCCTCTGGATTATTTCCTGGGAGGGAAAGGGCAGTATCTGATGCATGAGGAAACAGAAGCGCTGCTTGAAAAACTGTTGATCATGTTGGCAAAACAGGGTGAGGAGAAAACTTTTTTGTATATCCGGCAGGAAGTTTTAAAAAAAGGTGATAAAAAATCAGGGTGTAAAGCATGATGCTTTACACTCTGATTTTTTGCAGTAAAACTTTTGTTTTTGGAAGCCAAAACTGAACCATAGGTCCTGTCAGAAAAATGGCGATAATTGTTCCGACACCAACTGTACCGCCAAGGATAAATCCGAGGCTTACAAAGAAAGCATCACATCCCATTCGTATCCAGCGAAATTCAATCCGTTCGAGTTTGTCGGAGAGGATGATGGCAACCAGGTCATTCGGTCCGGTGCCGGCATTGCTGTTGATTACAACAGACATTCCCAAAGAGAGAATCGCACATCCGACCAGAACGCTGATGATACGAACCGGCATTCCTGAAGAAGCATTGATGTATTCTTTGAAACACCAGGTGAAAAAGTCAATGATAGGGCCTCCGCAAAATGCACAGACAATGGTTCCGGGTTTGACATATCCTTTGGTTGTTAACAACATCAGAACCATCAAAATACACAGAACAATGACGTGCACAGTTCCGACAGACAATCCTGCAACCCGGGATAACCCCTGAATAAATACTGTGAAAGTATCGGTGCCAAGTGCCGAGAGCAAAAAGAGCGTAACACCAAGATGCGCAATGATCAGCCCCAAAAGAAGAACCAGGAGTGCACGAATCCAGTCGGTGATACTTCGCTGGGAAGTATCAGATGCAAATGTTTGTTTTTTCCCCATGATATGCTCCTGTTCTATTGTGGATAAACGAGTTGCTCTTCGGTGATTTTATTCAAAACCTGAGTCAGGTATTTTCGTGCAACAAATCTGGCCATCGGCAGATTCATATCCAGAAAGTTTCCGCAGTCTTTTGCACAGGCTCCGGGAACTTCCTGATCGTAAGATGCGATAAAAGCAAACATCTCTTTCATCAAAGGAAGAATATCGCAGGATTCATAATCACCGATAAGAAGCAGATAGAATCCGGTGCGGCATCCCATTGGTCCGAAATAGAGTGTTTTTGGGCCATATTCTGCATGGTTGCGAAGAAAGGTAGCGGCAAGATGCTCGATGGTATGTACTTCTGCAGTATTTAGAACAGGTTCTTCATTGGGATTTGTGATACGGATATCAAACGTGGTAACCGGGGTATCTCCTGCAAGATCTTTTCTGGAAACGTAAAGTCCCGGAGTCAGTTTGATGTGATCGATCGTAAAGCTTGTAATTTTTTCCATGGTAATCTCCTTGTTTTTTTATGTGTCATTATTATAGACAAAATCAGGCGAATTTGCAAGCGGAAAGGAACAAAGAACGGTTGACGGGAGACAGGAAATATGCGTATACTAAGGGACAGAGTGATCGGATAAAAGAACATATCTTAGGAGGAAAACAACGGTGAGATTATATATGGTACGACATGGCGAAACGAATTGGAATAAAGCGAAGAAAGTGCAGGGGAGAGCAGATATTCCTCTCAATGCATATGGAAGAGAACTGGCAGAAAAGACAGCAGAAGGACTGCGGGGGATTTCTTTTGATCTGGCGTATACGTCCCCTTTATCCAGAGCAAAAGAAACAGCACAGATTGTTTTGCAGGGGAGAAAGATCCCCTTGATCGAGGAACCTCAGATACAGGAGATCTGCTTTGGTGATTATGAAGGCATTGTGTACCGAGGAGAAGGTCTGGATCCGCAGAGTGCGGAGTTTGTGAAGTTCTTTGATGATACTGCAAATTACATCCCAAAGGGAGAGGGTGAGTCCGTTGGACAGTTGATGGAGAGAGTGGACGGCTTTCTGAAAGCGTTATATCAAAATCCAGAATTGCAGGATAAGATGATTTTGCTTTCTACGCATGGTGCTGCAGTCACGGCAATGAAAAACTGTATCAAAAATGAATGGAGTCCGGCAAAATTCTGGCAGATGGGAGTGCCAAAGAACTGTGCGGTGACGATCGTGGAAGTAGAGGGGGGCATCCCCAAAATTATCGAAGAAGATAAACTATATTATTAAAACAAAAATACGGAAAGAACCCAACATCCGGGGATTCTTTCCGTATTTTTAATGTTCTAATCTTCCTCTTCTGTCTCGACAGTGTAAGTCTGGCGCTTTCTTGCCATCTCATCGCTTTCGAGATATTCGTCATAAGTTGTGATCTTATCGATCAGTTTTCCGCCCGGTACGATCTCCATGATACGATTTGCAGTCGTCTGCACGATCTGGTGGTCACGGGAAGTAAATAAGAGTACTCCCGGGAATTTGATCATACCGTTATTGAGCGCAGTGATGGATTCCATATCCAGATGGTTGGTAGGTTCATCTAATAACAGAACATTTGCGCCGGAAATCATCATCTTGGAGAGCAGGCAGCGTACCTTCTCACCACCGGAGAGGACTTTTAATCTCTTCACACCATCTTCTCCGGAGAAGAGCATTCTTCCGAGGAACCCCCGCACATAGGTGGCATCCTTGTTTTCAGAGTACTGTGTCAGCCATTCTGTGATGGTGTAATCGTTATCGAACTCTCCGCCGAAGTCTTTCGGGAAGTAAGCCTGTGAAGTCGTGATTCCCCATTTGTAAGTACCTTCATCCGGTTCCATCTCACCGATCAGGATTTTGAACAGAACTGTTTTTGCAAGCTCATTTCCGCCTACAAATGCAACCTTGTCATCGTGGTTCAGTGTAAATGTCAGGTTGTCCAGAATCTTGACTCCGTCGATGGTTTTGGAAAGTCCTTCCACGGTCAGCACTTCGTTTCCGATGTCACGGTTTGGACGGAAATCAATGTAAGGGTATTTACGGCTGGATGGTTTGATCTCATCCAGTTCAATTTTTTCCAGGGCACGTTTTCTGGATGTTGCCTGTTTGGATTTGGAAGCATTGGCGCTGAACCGGGAAATAAAGTCCTGCAGTTCTTTGATCTTTTCTTCTTTCTTTTTGTTGGCTTCTTTCATCTGACGGATCAGAAGCTGGCTGGATTCATACCAGAAGTCGTAGTTTCCGGCATAGAGCTGGATCTTTCCATAGTCGATATCCGCGATCTGTGTGCAGACCTTGTTTAAGAAGTAACGGTCATGGGATACCACAATGACTGTGTTCTCAAAGTTGATCAGGAACTCTTCCAGCCATGCGATCGCATCCAGATCCAGGTGGTTGGTCGGCTCGTCAAGAAGCAGGATGTCAGGATTACCGAACAAAGCCTGAGCAAGAAGAACCTTTACCTTTTCTGCACCCTTTAAGTCTTTCATGTATTTGTAGTGGAGGTCTGTCTCAATGCCGAGTCCGTTGAGCAGAGTTGCAGCGTCAGATTCTGCTTCCCAGCCGTTCATGGTTGCGAATTCTGCTTCCAGCTCACTTGCTTTGATTCCGTCCTCATCTGTGAAATCTTCTTTTGCATAGATGACTTCTTTTTCTTTCATGATCTCGTACAGACGTGCATTCCCCATGATGACGGTGTCCAGTACCAGATATTCATCGTATTTGTAGTGATCCTGCTGCAGGAAAGAAAGACGCTCTCCGGGAGTGATGTTTACTTCCCCTTTGGTAGGCTCGATCTGTCCGGACAAAATCTTTAAAAAAGTAGATTTTCCGGCACCGTTGGCTCCGATCATACCATAACAGTTGCCTTCGGTAAATTTAATATTGACATCTTCAAACAGCGCTTTTTTCCCGACGCGCAGAGTGACATTGTTTGCACTAATCATATTTTTTACTCCTTATTTATTATATAAAGTAATAATTCCAACGCTTATCTTAACATGAGAACCCACGACATGGCAAGGTCAGGAGTATGCTTTCTATGAAATAAACAAAGAAATATTGTGTTTTTGCAAAAATTTAACAGGATTAGGAGTTTGCGAAAAAGTGGAAAAAGTATATAATGGAACAAAGAAAGTGAGGGATGGATATGCAAAAAGCAACTTTGGTATTAGAAGGCGGAGCAACAAGAGGCGTATTTACATCGGGAGTACTGGATTATCTGATGGAGCAGGAGTTTTACACTTCTCATGTGATCGGTGTTTCGGCAGGAGCCTGCAATGCGGTGGACTATGTGTCAAGGCAGCCCGGACGGACAAGAGACTGTATGATCCCCACAGATAAGAATCTGTCCTATTATTACGGGGTGCGTAAATTTATAAAAGAAAAAAGTCTGATGAATATGGATATGATTTTTGATATTTATCCAAAACAGATTTATCCCTTTGATTTTGACACCTATTTTCGATCAGAGATGAACTGTGAGCTGGTCACGACAAACTGTGTGACGGGAAAAGCGGAGTACATGGATGAGGCGCAAGATCCCGACAGGCTGATGAAAATCTGCCGGGCATCCTCCAGTATGCCGCTGCTTTGTCCGATTGTAAATATCGATGGGATCCCGTATCTGGATGGAGGACTTGCGGATTCTATTCCGATTCGGAGAGCGATGGATATTGGAAATGAGAAGATCATCGTTGTTCTGACAAGAAATCGGGGATATCGCAAGAAGGCGGTTTCAAAAGCGGTGGAAAAGATGTATCGCAGAGCCTACAGATCTTATCCGAATCTTCTGCGGACTCTTTTGCGGCGTGCACCGTATTACAACCGGACGCTGAATGAGCTGGAGAATCTGGAGAGAGAAGGAAAGATTTTTGTGATCCGGCCGCAGGTAAAGCCGGTGTCCAGACTGGAGAGAAGTCAGGAGCATCTGATGGCATTTTATCATCACGGATATGATCTGATGGAAAGAGAGTATGACCGTCTCATGGAGTATCTCGAAAAATAGGTATATTTTGCATGGAAAACATGATACAATGTGGAGTATTCATGTGAAACCGGCAGAAGGAGAAACATATGAAAAAAGAAATTTTGAATTACACACAGAACAGGGAATTATCGTGGCTGCGCTTTAATCAGAGAGTGCTGGAAGAAGCGCAAGATGAAAGTGTTCCGCTTCTGGAGAGGATGAAATTTGTATCGATCTTCACCAGTAACCTGGATGAGTTTTTTATGATTCGGGTAGGAAGTCTCTACGATATGGCATCTGTGGACAGCAAGACATTAGACAGCAGATCGGGGATGACTCCGAAAGAACAGTTAGATAAGATTTATGAGGCAGTGGCCCCGCTTTATAAAGAGCGGGATAAGACGTATGCGGAGATAAAAAAACAGCTGCATCCATACGGGGTCTGTGGGCTGGATTTCAAAGAGCTGGAGGCACAGGAAAAAAAGTATGTCAAACATTATTTCAAAGAACAGGTGCTTCCACTGCTTTCCCCACAGATCGTAGACGCAAATCATCCGTTTCCACATTTGCTCAATAAAGAACTGTATGTGATCGCAACGCTTCGTTTTGAAGAGAAAAAAATGATGGGGATCGTTCCTGTTCCTCAGTTTATTTCAGATGTGATTTATCTGCCGGGACATGACATTCGTTATATCCGGATGGAAAAAGTGATCATGGAGTATCTGGATCTTGTGTTTGAACAGTATCAGGTATCGGATATCACATACATCCGTGTCACAAGAAATGCGGACATTTCTCCTGACGATGAGAACTATGCGGACAATGAAGACTTTCGCTATATAATGAAGGAGACATTGAATAAGCGCAGAAGAATGGCAGTGGTACGTCTGGAAGTGGCCAATCCGCTGAATAAAGAGACAGAGAAATATCTCTGTGAGAAATTCAAAATTACGCCTGCCTGCATTTTTAGAACGAAAATTCCGATGAAACTGGATTATATCTTTTCAATTATGGATAAAGTACCTGTTTCCATGAAACGATCATTGGTTGATGTACCATTTGCTCCACAGCCTGCCGCACAGGTGGGAGAAGGAAGCGTGATGGCTCAGGTAAAGAAACGGGACATTCTTCTGTCCTATCCATATGAAAGCATGGATCCGTTTTTGAAGCTGATCAAAGAGGCATCCACAGATCCGGATGTGATGACCATTAAGATTACGATCTATCGTCTTGCCAAAAAGACAAGACTGGTAGAATATCTGTGTGCAGCGGCAGAAAATGGAAAAGAAGTGACCGCTCTGATCGAGCTGCGGGCCCGGTTTGATGAGCAGAATAATATTGAATGGTCAGAACGGATGGAAGAGGCCGGCTGCAGGGTACTTTATGGGTTTGACGGATATAAAGTACATTCCAAAATTTGTCTGATTACATACCGCAGTAAAAATGAGATCAAATATATCACACAGATCGGAACCGGAAATTACAATGAGAAGACCGCAAAATTGTACACGGATTATTCGCTGATGACTGCGAATCAGTCGATCGGAGAGGATGCAGCAGTATTTTTTAAGAATATGTCCATTGGGAATCTGGATGGAACCTATAAGAATCTGATCGTATCTCCGACCAGTTTGAAGCAGAAGGTTCTGGCGTTGATGGATGAAGAGATTCAAAGGGGCGAACAGGGACGGATTGTGATGAAGATGAATTCTGTGACGGATATGGATTTTATCCGGAAGGTGGCAGAGGCTTCCAGAGCAGGTGTGAAGGTGGATCTGATCGTGCGTGGAATCTGCTGTATTCTGCCGGGAATTGCACAAGAGACAGAGAATCTGACTGTGACCAGTATTGTAGGCCGCTATCTGGAACACCCGAGAGTGTTTGTGTTCGGCACGGGAGCAGAGCAGAAAGTGTACATCGGTTCTGCGGATATGATGACCAGAAACACGGAGAAACGGGTGGAAGTGGCATGTCCGATTCTCAACGAGGAGATCAAAAAACGGCTGGTGAGAAACCTGCATGTAATGCTTGCAGATAATGTCAAAGCAAGAGCGATGACAAGTGACGGAACCTACCGCAAAAAGAAGGTAGAAGGAAAAGCCATCAATTCACAGGAAATCTTCATGAAAGAAGCACTGATGGCAAAACGAGTGGAGAAGAAACCACAGAAACAGACGTTTCTTCAGAAGATGAGACGGTTGTTTCAGAAAGAATAGAATAAACAGAAAGATGATTGTATAAATAAGAATGGGGAAAGCAGTATATATCGCAGAAAAGCCAAGTGTGGCGCAGGAGTTTGCAAAGGCTTTAAAATTAAATGCAAAGCGAAAGGACGGGTATCTGGAATCAGAAGAAGCCATCGTAACCTGGTGTGTGGGACATTTAGTGACCATGAGTTATCCGGAAGTGTATGATCCGGCACTGAAAAAATGGAGTTTGAACACACTGCCGTTTCTTCCGCAGGAGTTTCAGTATGAAGTGATCCCGGGAGTGGCAAAGCAGTTCCAGATCGTCAGCTCCCTTTTAAACAGACAGGATGTGGACACGATCTACGTGTGTACCGACTCCGGACGGGAAGGAGAGTATATCTACCGGCTGGTGGAGCAGGAAGCACATGTGACAGGAAAACAAAGAAAACGGGTCTGGATCGATTCGCAGACGGAGGAGGAGATTCTTCGCGGGATCCGGCAGGCAAAGGACTTATCAGAGTATGATAATCTGAGCGCTTCGGCCTATCTCCGCGCAAAAGAGGACTATCTGATGGGGATTAATTTTTCCAGACTTCTGACATTAAAATACGGAAACAGTATTTCCGGATATTTGAAGACAAAGTATGCGGTAGTCTCAGTGGGACGGGTGATGACCTGCGTGCTGGGGATGGTAGTGCGAAGAGAGCGGGAAATCCGTGAATTTGTAAAAACACCATTTTATCGTGTGCTTGCGACTCTGGAAGCTGAGGGAAAAACATTTGAGGGAGAATGGAAAGCGGTCAAAGGCTCCCGCTATTTCGAATCGTTTGACCTATACAAAGAGAATGGATTCAAACAAAAAGAAAAGGCGCAGGAGCTGATCGCATATCTGAAGGAGAAAGAGCCTGTCACAGGACAGATAGCGGCGATCGAAAAGAAGAAAGAGAAGAAGAACCCACCGCTTCTTTATAATCTTGCGGAACTGCAGAATGATTGTTCCAAGCGGTTTAAGATCAGTCCGGATGAGACACTGCGGATCGTGCAGGAATTATACGAAAAGAAGCTGGTGACCTATCCGAGAACAGATGCCAGAGTGTTGTCTACTGCTGTTGCAAAGGAAATCAGTAAAAATCTGAACGGGCTGTCAAAATACGGGTCCGTGGCAGTATATTTAAAAGAAATCGCGGCTATGGGAACGTATAAGAACCTGGTAAAGACCCGTTATGTCAATGATAAACAGATTACCGATCATTATGCGATCATTCCGACCGGACAGGGACTTTCGGCACTTTCGTCGGTCTCCCAGGCGGCAAGGAATGTGTATGACTGTGTTGTAAAACGGTTTTTGAGTATTTTTTATCCGCCCGCTGTATATCAGAAAGTAGCGGTGACTGTAAAGATACGGGAGGAGAGCTTTTTCTCGAATTTTAAGGTTCTGGCAGAAGAAGGGTATCTGAAAGTAGCGGGAATTCCGCAAAATGCAGGAGAACAGAGTATGGATCCACAATTTTTCCAGGTGGTGCAGAATCTGAAAAAGGGGGCAGTCCTGCCGGTTTGTGCGCTGGATGTGAAGGAAGGAGAGACTTCTCCGCCGAAGCGCTACAATTCCGGATCCATGATCCTTGCAATGGAAAACGCGGGGCAGTTGATTGAGGATGAAGAGCTGCGTGCCCAGATCAAGGGAAGCGGTATCGGAACCAGTGCCACCAGAGCGGAAATTCTGAAAAAGCTGATCCATATCAAATATCTGAGCCTGAATAAGAAGACCCAGATCATCACTCCGACTCTTCAGGGAGAGATGGTGTATGATGTGGTGAACCAGTCCATTCGTTCGCTTTTGAATCCGGAACTGACGGCCAGCTGGGAGAAAGGGCTGACGTATGTGGCAGACGGAGAGATCACTCCGGATGAGTATATGCAGAAGCTGGATCATTTCATTATCAGCAGGACAGAAGGCGTAAAGCGGCTGAACAATCAATATCAGCTGAAAGGATTTTACGATGCGGCTGCAAAATATTATAAAAAACCGGTATCGTCAAACCGGACATCGCGCAAAAAAGAGAATTAAAAAGGAGAGAGTTAATTTATGAAAGAACTGACAGTAAAAGAACTTTATACATTGGATGAGACAATTGCAAAAGATATTTTTGAGGGAGTGACCTATCCGTGGGAAGTGCTTCCGAAAATCTCCCGATTTATTGTGGAACTGGGAAATACACTCAGCGAAGAGGAGTATGAAAAACAGGGAGAGAATATCTGGATCGCCAAAACAGCGAAAGTAGCAAAAAGCGCATCCATTACGGGACCGGCGATCATCGGAAAAGAAGCAGAGGTCAGACATTGCGCGTTTATCCGTGGCAATGCGATCGTGGGAGAAGGGGCAGTAGTTGGAAATTCGACAGAACTGAAGAATGTGATCCTGTTCAATAAAGTGCAGGTTCCGCATTACAATTATGTGGGAGACTCAATTCTCGGATACAAATCGCATATGGGTGCTGCATCTATTACATCCAATGTGAAGTCAGACAAGAAGCTGGTAATTGTAAAAACACCGGAAGGTGAAATCGAGACCGGATTGAAAAAATTCGGAGCGATGCTTGGCGATGAAGTAGAAGTGGGATGCGGAAGTGTCTTAAATCCGGGAACCGTTGTGGGAAGCCATACGAACATTTATCCGCTTTCTTCTGTGAGAGGATTTGTACCGGCGAAAAGCATTTATAAAAAACAGGGTGGAGTTGTAGAAAAACAATAGTGAGGGAAAATAAAATGAAAAAGATCGGGTTTATCGGAGTCGGGATCATGGGAAAATCCATGGTGCGGAATTTGAAAAAGGCAGGTTTTGATCTGCACATTTATGCAAGAACAAAAGCAAAGGTAGAAGATGTGATCGCAGAGGGTGTGACTTTTCATGACAGCATTGCAGACTGCGTGAAAGACTGTGAGGCAGTGATCACCATTGTGGGATTTCCGCAGGACGTGGAAGAAGTGTATTTCGATCAAGGGAATATTCTGGACAGCGCAAAAGAAGGTGCGTATCTGATCGATATGACAACCACCAGTCCGCAGATTGCCCAAAAGATTTATGAAGAGGGGAATAAGCGGGGATTTCATGTTCTGGATGCCCCGGTAACCGGAGGAGATACCGGTGCAAAGGCAGGAACACTTTCTATCCTTGTAGGTGGAGACAAAGAAGATTTTGAAGCATGTATGCCTCTGTTTGAAGCAATGGGAACCAATATTAACTACCAGGGAGCAGCAGGATGCGGACAGCACTGTAAGCTGGCGAATCAGATCATGATCGCAGGCGCGCTCTCCGGAGTATGTGAAGCACTTGCTTATGCACAGGCGAAAGGTTTGGATCTGCAGACAGTGCTTCATTCTGTGTCTACAGGTGCGGCAGGAAGCCGTCAGCTGGATCTGTTCGGACCGAAGATTCTGGAAGGAGATTACCGCCCGGGCTTCTTTATGAAGCATTTTATCAAAGATATGAAACTGGCGCTGATCGAATCCAATATAAGCGGTCTGGATCTCAATGTCTTAAGTCAGGTGCTGGCAGAGTATGAAGAGCTGCAGGCAGAAGGTCTTGGAGACGAGGGAACACAGGCATTGTTCAAATTGTATACACAGGAAAAAGCAGACGAATAAAGAGTTGACAAACAGAAAAGATTTTCGTATTATTGTATCAAATCAACAGTACAATGAACGGAAATCTTTTTTGCGTGATAAGCCGTAATTGGTGTGACCAGTAATGATAGACCCGTCAGACAGCTGCTGTGTCTGCACAGACAGGCTGTGAGCTGTGTAAAACACGATGGAGGAAATGATATGCTGGAAGTTCAGAAATTAAGTAAATCCTATGGAAAGTCTCTGGCGGTGGATGAGGTCAGTTTTTTTGTACCGGATGGTACAGTCGGGATCCTTCTGGGACCAAACGGAGCCGGAAAATCGACGATCATCAAAAGTATCGCAGGTCTGCTTCGGTATCAGGGGCGGATCGGAATTCAGGGACTTCCTGCCAGAAGTGTGGAGGCAAAGAGACAGTTTGCCTATGTTCCGGAGATGCCTGCCATGTTTGATGCACTCAGCGTCAGAGAACACATCGAATACATGAGAAAAGCTTACAACAGCGGGATTACGGATGAAGAGGTGGAAGCGCTGCTTGCCCGGTTTGACCTGGATGACAAGCAGGATAAACTGGGAAATGAGCTGTCCAAAGGAATGATGCAGAAGGTGAGTATCTGCTGTGCGCTTGCCATCAGGCCGAAAGTGCTGCTTCTGGATGAACCGATGGTGGGGCTGGATCCAAAAGCGATCAAAGAGCTTAAGGAGGTCGTGCTGGAACAAAAAGCTCTCGGAGTTACAGTACTGATTAGCACGCATATGCTGGAGATGGTAGAAGAGCTGTGGGATATGATGTTTGTGATGGAGAAGAGTAAGATCATTGGTTCTTACCGGAAGGATGAGGTGGGAGACAAGGATCTGGATGCGCTGTTCTTTGAAATGACAGGTGGTGAGAAATCGTGAGAGCGCTATTGTATCTGACAAAACGAAGTATGATCAACAATTTGAAAAAAGCAGTGAAAAAGCCGCTCACACTTCTGGTTGTGTTAGCCTGTGCGGCATATGCTGTTTTTCTGGCTGTGATGCTGGCAGAATTAGCAGTGCAGATGAAGTTTGACAGTGCAAAAGGAATGGTGATCATTCTGACAGTCTGGTCGTTGTATCTGTTTTTGCTGAATTTTATGTCATATGCATCCAGAAAAGGAATTCTCTTCCGCCCGGCACATGCACATTTTATCTTCAATGCGCCTGTGGATCCAAAGGTCGTGCTAATCCATGGAGCCTGGATGAATTATCTGAGCAGTGTGGTGTTCTTTCTGATATTTATTATCGCAGGAATTACAGTTTTTGATGTCAGTCCGTGGAGAATTCTGCTGTTTGCGGGAATCTGTATCTGTAATCTGGCATTGGAGATCAGCCTGATGGTCTGCCTGTATTCCAGTGAACGGATTTCGGAGAAGGCAAGAGAGTGGATCGGCCGTGGGATCAAGGTGTTTCTGCTTATGGTTACAGGACTGATCGTTCTGTATTTCTGGAAAAAAGGCGTATCTTTTGCAGCAGTTTCTGCATTTTTTGACTGGCCGATCCTGCGGATGATTCCAATTATTGGATGGGAGATTTCTGCCTTTCATCTGATTCTTTTAAGTCCGGATCTGCTCAATGCTGCAGGGATGGTTCTGTACCTTCTGACGACGATCCTGCTTGTGATCCTGGCATACCGGATGCCGTGTAATGGAGATTATTATGAGGACGCGGCAAAATTTGCAGATACCTATGCAGAAATGATCAAGCGGAAGAAAAACGGCGAAATGGTCATGGGGCTGGAGGAGAAGAAGAAAAAATTCCGCCATATGACAGTCCGTTATCAGGCAGTCGGAGCAAAGGCAATCTTTTACCGCCAGCTTTTGGAATATCGAAAAGAAAGAACGTTTATTTTCTCGAAAATGACACTTTTGAATCTCGGGATAGGCATCGTTATGGCATTTGCGATGCGAGAGACAGCACAGGAAAGCGGGATTCCTCAGATTTTTCTGCTTGGAATTCTGGCGTATATGACTCTGATCTTCAGCGGATATCTTGGAAAGTGGGAGACTGAGATTAAAACACCCTATCTTTATCTGATTCCGGATAGTCCGGTGAAAAAGCTGTGGTACTCGACACTGATGGAGCATGTGAAAGCATTTGTAGATGGAGTTTTACTCTGTGTGCCCATCGGAATCTTGTGGAAGGTAAATGTGCTGGAAGTAATCCTGGGGATCCTGATCTACACGATACTTCAGGCGAACCGGATGTACAGTAAGGTGCTGGCACAGTGCGTGGTGGGAGATGTGCTTGGACGTACCGGACAGGATGTGGTGAGAGCTTTTTTCCAGATGTTCGTGCTGGGAATCGGGGTGATGGTCGCAGCGTTGGCAGGAATCTTTATAAGTATGGATTTAGTCTTTCCAATCGCTCTGATTTATAGTATGATAGTAACTGTGATAATCGGTCTGATCGCAGCCATCCGTTTTGATTCCATGGAACAGATGGCGTAGACGGATGAAGCTGCACAGTGAAGGTAAAAGACAGGAGGAAAAAAGATGCTGAATGATAATTTTGTGACCATGGAAATCGGCAAGGCAAAGCACATTGCGCTGGTTGCTCATGATGGAAAAAAGAAAGAACTTGTAGACTGGTGTGACAGAAATAAAGAGATTTTGAAAGGACATTTCCTGTGCGGAACAGGAACAACGGCAAAACTGATCTCAGAGCGTACGGGACTTCCTGTGAAAGGATACTGCAGCGGTCCTCTCGGAGGAGACCAGCAGATCGGAGCAAAGATAGTGGAAGGACAGATCGATTTTATGATTTTTTTATGGGATTCTCTGGAAGCACAGCCTCACGATCCAGATGTAAAAGCACTGCTTCGAATCGCGGTTGTTTATGATATTCCGATCGCGAACAACCTTTCTACAGCAGATTTTATGCTGCAGTCAAAATATATGAATACGTCTTATGAGCGTAAGATTGAGAATTTCAATAAGACGATCCAGGATCGCGTGAAATCTATGAAAGAGTCAAAATAAATTTCTGAGGATTTAAATGTGAAGATTCTTAAAGGGGCTGTCGCA
>OAUS01000430.1_pt1 | contig 32876 bp, 19 predicted proteins | sample 1516801 | NCBI WGS metagenome assembly OAUS01 (sample SAMEA2580001, study PRJEB22360) | human gut metagenome | biome: human gut; feature: human-associated habitat; material: faeces | place: Denmark | collected 2008/2010
GGCAGCAACGTTGCTGGCAGCTGCCGGCAACCACACGGAACAGTATTTAAGAGGTAAACAATACAGGTTTCTAAGACCATTAAAATAACTTATTCAAGTTTAGTAAGTTCAGGAGTTAAAGAAGTTAAAGGAGTTATCGCTCCCTACGGTCGCTGAGGAGTTAAGACAATAGTCTTTTTGGCATAGTTTTTAAGCTGAAAGACATACGTCTTAACTTCTTAACTTCCTTAACTCCTTTAACTTCCTGATATACGAAAGTTCAGTTTATTATTGTTGTCTGAAATTCCATTTAGAATTATCACTGTTGAAATCGAAGGTAAATTCCGATTTTGGGCATCCGCAGAGGAATGCCCAAAAAGGAATACACATAAACAAAACAATCTAACTATTTTATTAAGAAATTTGTACATAGACTATTCATTATTATTGAGGTTCGATAATCTGATAACGGCCACTCAGATGCATGAAGGCGAAGAGACGCAACAGTCCGTCGTAGTAGCCATCGAAGAAACCTTCCTTGTCTGGCTCATGCTATCATTCTTCCTCATCATTCACATTTTCCTCTTCGCCAAACTTCATTTCATAATCAGTAGGCGACATGCCGAAATGTTTCTTGAAGACGGTAGAAGAGAGCCCTCACCTCACGTAAGGACTCTCTAGCATTCCTAGATGAGTAGGTTTATACCCGCCAAGATTGATGAGTATTTTCTCAAATACAATACCAGGCTGCATAGGACGAAGCCTCAAGGTATGTTCAGCCTTCCCCGTGTTTCCTACAGCCATCCTCACCTTCTTCTCGATGATGCGCGATGCGGCTGTAGGATACATCAAGTCGTACTTATGCTCCCAGTTCAGATTCTGATTCAGCCCTACAATCTCTTCCTTGCCACCATCCAGCGACACTGCCACATAATGACCACCCAGCACAAAGGGCATCACTGCATCGGTAACAAGATGTACATCCACCGAATCCATATCTGCCTTAAATCTCATTTTATAGGTAAGATACGCTCCTGCTGTCGGCTGGGTATATGGGAAGAGAGCTATACCCGACTTCGTTCGTCCTAAACCTGGGATGAGTCTCCACTGCGACTTCTCTGATTCAGCAGGTGTCAGTGAGAAGAGATGCTCTGCCTCCATCACCACCATGCCGCCATCTTGCTCGAACACGTAGCCTGTACTAGGCTGCGTAACGGCAAAAGGGGTACTCTGCTGAATGCGAGATACCATAGGCATAACTTGATGCTGCGGGGCATGCCAGTTTTGATAGCCGATATGCACTTGATCCATCATGTGATTCCACTTGCCATTGGCGATATGGTGATTATAATTGTCGCAGAGCAAGGAGTCTCTCTTGTAACATTCCTCCACCCTATCTGCCCATGTATTAGCCTCAATACGTCCCTCACGATAGAGTTGCTTGTTCATCGCCAAAGAGTAATACATATCATAAAGATTAGCCATGCCCTGTATAGGGAAGAGGAGCAACTCTTGATAGGCATCTTTCGCAGTCTCATCCAGGGTGATATACTGACGCAGGGCTCGTGCCTCCAAGGCCAGGAATTCATCCCGTACGCCCTTAAACTCTCCCGTCTGCAAATTGTATGTCTTGTCATCCAGCAATTCGGCTTGCACCCTAGACGCATATCTTCCATAGCTCATCAAGAGACGAGCAGCCTCTTTATCACCAAACTGCTGGGCACAGAATCCCTGTGCATATTGCTCCAGGTTGCTGGCATCGAAGGCATCGGGATTCCATGCCATGTTCATAAAAAAGTCGATGGCAAACTCATGGGGCTTGATATCACCGACATTGAGCATCCAGAGTTTATCCACACCATGTTGATAAGTGGCTTGCAACTGCTCCCACATCTCGGCGATATGCGACATGGTGAGCCACTTGCTGGCTCTCGGCGCACCATAATAGCCTACATGATAATACATACCATAGCCGCCCTTGTGGAAATTTTTCTTTCTATCAGGAAGTCGGCGCACATGACCGAAATTGTCATCGCAAAGCATCACGATGACATCATCGGGCACCTTGAGTCCCTGGTCATAATAATCGAGTACCTCACTGTAGAGTGTCCAGACCTGTGGGGTCTCGGAGGCTGGTTTCCTGGTGACATCAGCTATGATTTTTCGCTGTTCCGAAATGATCTGTTCCATCAGCCGGAAGTTAGCCTCTCTACTACCTGCATCGGTCATCGGACGGTCTTCGTCACCTCTCATACCGATGGTCACGAGCTTGTCGTAACCCTTGCTATTCTCGATTCCCTCTCGGAAGAAACGTTTGATGGCATTCTTGTTGGTCAACCAGTTCCATTCACCGTTGCCATAGTTCTTCTTATGTCGAATCCACTCTTGCTGCGAGCGTTGCATCGGTTCATGATGCGAGGTACCCATCACGATGCCATATTCATCAGCCAGTCGGGCATTCTCCGGATCATCCTCATTGAAGCAGTTGCCCTCATACAATCCGTTCTCATCCTTCAAGATAGGTACCAAAGGCTTGTATTCCTTGAACGAGCCCCACATGGCAGGCCAGAGGCAATTTGCCTTGAGGCGAAGAAGGAGTTCGAAGACATGGGCATACATCTGGCCGTTCATGCCCCCAAACTTATTTCTAGCCCAGGTGGTCATACAAGGGAACTCATCATTGATGAAGAAACCACGATATTTCACCTTCGGCTCTCCACTCTCCACAGAGCATGGCTTGGCAAAGACCTCCTCATGCTTGGCTATCGGCGCATCCGCCCACCAATACCAAGGCGACACCCCCATCTGTCGGGAAATCTCGTAAATGCCATAGATGGTGCCACGCATATCGCTACCAGCCACCACCAAGGCACGCTCCATACCCTTGGCAGGATGATCAATGGTCTTGATGACAAAGCTCTCCCACTTGCCCTTGAGCGAACGCTCTGGCAAGATGCCTTTCTTGGCAAGGCGAGTAATAGCTTCACTCACTCCGTATGTGCCAATGAGGATGGGATAACGCACCACATCCTCGCCCTGGCAGCACACTCTGGGTGAACGACCCGACACGGTATAGATATCCTTACGCAGGTCTTCCGCTGCTCTTTTCACACCTTGTTTTTCGTGAGCATCCATACAGATACCAGACATCTGAGAGGCGGTGGAAATAGGAAATGCTCCCCCTTGCTGTCGGAAGCTGATAAAGGAATCAGCCATTGCAGTGAGAGCAAACATCACAAAACAACAGGCTAAGAGAGGCCTTGACCATGGAAAGTTGATCTTCATTTGAAATTTCATACTGTAATATTATTAAAATAGAGAAATTATGAAAAATAGAGAAGAAGGGGATTGCCCCACCTATTCCCTTTTTTATGCAAAGGTACAACTTTGCTCCAAGAACAACTTTTCTCCATGTTCCAAACACTTTGGCGTACATTCCCACATCAACAAAAATATGATAAATACTGCCCAATTAAGTCAACATCTAAGACTAAAGCGCTAACATGATGACCTGCCATCTTACCATTAACATAGATCACCTTTCTATATGTTGCAAAAACATCGCAAATTTAAACTTGTAACAAAACTATATATTTAAGGAACATACGAAACATCAATTATATCATTATTTTTATAACTTTGCAAGCACAAACATATAATAATATATAGCAATATGACAAAAATCAAAAATCAGTGCATGGGATTCATGCTCACAGCCATCCCATTGCTTTCGCTCAGCACTCCTTGCATGGCACAAAATCCATATCTCCCACTTTGGGAGCATGTGCCAGACGGAGAACCTAGAGTATTCGAAGACCCTGACAACCCAGGGAAGTACAGAGCTTACATCATAGGCTCTCACGACACATCCTTCAAGTCTTACTGCGGATCAGACATACGCATGTGGTCTGCCCCAACAGAAGACCTCACCCAGTGGAGAGACGAGGGAGCCATTTTTTCCTATCACATCAACAATCAATGGGACACCATGTTTGCTCCCGATTTGGTAGAGATAAAACGAAAAGATGGAACAAAAGATTACTATCTCTATCCTCACTCCCGAGGATACAAGCGTGTGAGAATGGTCTGCAAAGGCAAGCGACCTGATGGTCCTTTCACTCCCATCAACCTCAATGCAGATGGAACGGAAGAGCTGCCAGGCAGCATCCTCGACTTCGACCCTTCCGTATACATCGAGAATATCACTGACCCAAAGGATCCAGATTACGACACAGGATTCAGAGCATACGGCTACTGGGGATTCCAACATTCATCAGCCGCACAACTCGACCCTAGCACCATGTACTCGCTCAGACCAGGTACTGAGCTCATCAAGTACTCGCTGCCAGCTTGCGACGCACAAGGCAACGTAAGAGACCCTAAGGGAACAACCTACCCTATCATCAAGGGACAGAAGCCTACAGATTTCAACTTCTTCGAGGCATCATCCATCCGAAAAGTAGGCAACAAGTATGTGATGATTTACTCCGGCTATTCCGGAAAGGAATACGGATTAGGCAACACCAACTCCACCTTGCGATATGCCTATGGAGACACCCCATTAGGTCCATGGAAGAATGGTGGTGTATTGGTTGACTCACGTGGAGTGGTTCCTAACGAAGACGGCACCAAGTTAATCACCAGCAATGCCGCCCATAACACCCATGGAAGCCTACAAGAAATCAACGGTCAATGGTATGTGTTCTATCATCGCCCACCACGTGGATTTGGGTTTGCCCGTCAGTCTGTCGTTGCTCCCGTTACCATCCAATGGGATAAGAAATCTGTGGAAGAAGGCGGAAAAGTGGTTATCAGGGCATACGATCCATACAACAAGAAAGGCATCTGGACCGCCAAAGCATCCGACAACACAGAATACACGGGAGCAGAAGTCACTTCGGAAGGATTCCAGATATACGGCTTGAATCCATACCACTACTATTCTGCTGGTATCGCCAGCTATCTGAGCAACAACCAAGCCATGCAGGATGCCTGGGACGTATGGAACAACCACATGCCTGTAAACATGAACGCTGGTGACATCGTTGGATTCAAGTATTTCGGATTCGGCGGTCTCAGCAAAGCACAGAAAGGATTGCAACCTTTTGAGGGAACAAAAAAAGGAAACGGCACCCAACTTAATATCTTTGTGAAGGCAAAAACGCAAAAGAGCTTCAAAATCAAAGTAATGATGGATGGTCCATGGGCAAACAAGACATGGAAAGGCAAATTGCTTGGTGAGCTAACGGTTCCTGCCCAGACTTCAGCGCAGGGAATCCAAAAGTTGACACTGGACGTAGCAGACAAGGTAGATGGTATCGGCAAGAAACATGCCATCTATCTCATCGCCGAAGGTGAGGGCAAGCAACTTTGCGAACTGGAGGGCCTCGGATTCACCAAGAAGGGCGAGAACATGGAATGCCCAATATCGCCTACCATCGAAATCAAGATGAACGGCAGAAAACTGGATGTTCCTACCATTCCAACGAGAATGACCAATGAGAATGGCAACTTCGGTTACAATGAGTATGATGTCATCGCCTCTTTGCAAACAGGCGAGAAGAGCGCACCACGCATCACTGCATCATCCGACAACAAGGAGGTGGAGATAGAGATTCTTCAGCCTAAGACCTTGCAAGACAAGGCTTATGTGAAATGCACCTACAAGGGCATCAGCAAGAATTACACCATCCACATCAAATAATACATTCAATACATTCTAAAAAAACGCTTCGCACTTTGTTTGGTGCGAAGCGTTTTTTGGATTTGATAACCATCACAAAGCCACCACGAGGCTGTGCATTGATATAATCTTTCATACCCCTAACCTTACGGTATGAAATTTTCCAAGGATTTTTTGCCGTTCCGCTATCCTCGAACAAAACAACACGTGAGTTTTGCTTTGTCAGAGAAGATAAATTCAGGGCCAGTTTCTGGGATTCATCCTTGCCATTAATGCCAGCCACATACCAGGTGCTTCCCTTTCTGCGAGCCATCACGACACTTTCGCCCGGATAACCACTGAGCAATCGCGTCTCATCCCATGCAGTCGGCATGTTCGAGATAAAATCCTGCACTTCCTTTGGCTGGGCAAGATAACTCTCCGGCTTATCAGCCCAATGCATCAAAGCCGACTCGAACAAGATTGGCAAAGCCAACTCATGAGCATGGGTAGTGATATGCGGATGCTGAGAATCAGAAAAGGTGCAAGGCGTATAATCCATCGAGCCCACGATGCCGCGGGTAAATGGCAAGGTAGCATTATGGCAAGCAGCCTTTTTTGTCAGCACAGATTCATTATTATACCATTCCGCTCCATACACACCCTCGGTAGAGAGCAGGTTGGGATAAGTGCGCTGCCAGCCGCGGGGAACAGTAGCACCATGAAAGTTAACCGTAAGATGATGGCGTGCCGCACACTCCAAGAGGTCGATGCAATACTCCATCGTTTCCTGTTTATCGCCAGCAAAGAAGTCAATCTTCACTCCAGCTACGCCCATTTTCTCCAACCAGGCAAACTCCTTCTCCCTGTTTTCCGGAGCATTCAGTCTATTGTGAGGACCTGGTGCACCCCAAGCCTTAATCCATGCAGTAGAAGAATTATACCAAAGCAAAGGCTTCACACCCCTATCCTTAGCATATTTCAAAGCCTCCTCGATGGTGGCTCCATTCTTCATCTCATCCCATTCTGCATCAATCAATACGTATGGCAGATGCAAGGTCTTCGCCATATCTACATACTTTTTAATGATATTCAAGTCGTTTGAGCCATGGTTGTAAGCCCAATAAATCCAGCTTACACTTCCCGGTTTAATCCATGAAGTATCCTTTCAGACGACAAGGGGCACTGACATCAGTTACCAGGGTCGAAGCTATCAGATCCTGCTTCTTTCCAATGACAACCACTCGCCAGGGAGATTTCCAATTACCCGAATAATGCTGTGTGTTTTCATCCAGGAACACATGATAGTCCTCCGGATTCTGCCCATTCTTCAAGGAAGAGGCACTGTTGATTCGTTCTATACCAGCTTCAGTAATAAGAGAGTACACACCATTCTGCTCAAGCAGACAAGGATAGCCCCAATGTTGTTTTCCACCTTTACCGGTAGTGGATAAAGGGAAGAAATTCTCATAAGACTCCGTCCATTCCTGAAACCACCGGCGCGTGCCTTCACTGATATGATAAGTAGTCAAATCCTGCTTGATTGACGTATGCTGCAAACCCTCCAACTCATAACGGAAGGCTACGCCATCGTTATAAAGTCGAACCACCATGCGCAACGGGCGCTGCAGATTATCCTCAAAGGTATAAACTATTTCATTCGCCTCGTTCTTGCATTCACTCTTCTTTCCCATGAGCATCTGATAATGCTCCGAAATATACTTGGGTTTGGAAATGTCTTTCAAGACTAGATTTCTTCCTCCACCATCACTGGTATTCAAACCATAACCGGTAATATGAAGCACCTGGCTTTCCTTATTTCCTTTACAGGCATCGCGATAAGCTACCTCAAAAACCTTCACCTTATTTTCCTCACCCTCAGCCTTCCATTCAATCTTTCCATTGGGAGAAGAGAAAGTTTCCCGCAGATTCTGCGCAAAAGCTGCGCCCTGCATGGCAAGCAGCCATGCGCTTATCAGTAACGGCTTTCTGAAAGCCAAGATTTTCGTTGTATTCATCATTATGATTGTTTATTCGTTTAACGCTACAAAATTACGAATAAACAATCATAATGACTTTTTTTAATGTTTCAAATACTTTACTCAGCATATTTTGCCGCATATTCTGTAGGCGACATACCGAAATATTTCTTAAATGCAGTGGAGAAATGACTGTTATTGGCAAATCCCACCATATATGAAACCTGCGTAATGTTGATTTTATGCTCTCTTATCAATCGGGCAGCCTCATTGAGACGGATGTTTCTCAAGAACTCGCTAGTAGGAACACCCGTCATCTCCTTCAACTTACGATGCAGCTGGGTGCGGCTTACACCCACCTCATCACACATCTTCTCTACATTGAAGTCAGAATCGCCCATGTTCTCGTTCACCACCTTCATGATACGTTCCATCAGCTCCTCGTCGTTGCCTTTCACCTCTATCTTCTCCACCTTGTCGTCCTGCTTCAGAACTCCAGAGAACTTACCTTTCAGGCGACGTACATTGTCGATGAGATTGTCTATCGTGAGATGAAGTTCCTCCAGGCTGAACGGTTTTGCCAGATAAGCATCAGCACCCAGTTTGATGCCCTCCAGACGGTCACTGATTTCCGATTTGGAAGTAAGCATGATAACAGGCACATGGCTGATATTGGCATTACCCTTGATGTTTTTAAGGAGCGTGATACCATCCATCTCAGGCATTACCACATCGCTTACCACCAGGTCGAAATCACCAGAAAGCAACTGCTTCAATGCCGCCTTGCCATTGTTGCAGATTACAAAGCGATACCAATCGCTCAGTTCCGACTTGATGTAACGGCATATCTCGATATCATCATCCACGAGCAGGATTTTACAGTTTCTGTTAGCTGCACTTCTCCGCTGTTTCATTCCGGTATCCACGTATTCCGAATAAATCTGGTTATTCTTAAGATGCTCTTTACCCAAAGGCAATTCTATGATGAAACAGGCACCGCTCTTTCCATCCTCACGGTTGCGTGCAGTCACATCGCCTCCATGAAGCCTTACGATGGCCCGGCACAGATTCAAGCCGATGCCCGAACCACCCAGATGCATATCAGCCGAATTCTTTCCCTGATAGAAGCGTTCAAACAGGTTCTTGGCATCATCGTTCTTTCCCAATCCCTTGCCGCTATCAATCACATACAGGAGCACCTTCTCTGCCTGCTTTTCTATGCGGAAGATGATTTCGCCACCATTAGGCGTATATTTGAAGGCATTAGACAGCAGATTGGCTATCGCCTTATCCAGTTTGTTGCGGTCTATCCATGCATTCACAGGCGTCTCTGGCATCTCCAGCTTGATATGAATACCACGCAGGTTGGCATTGTAAGTGAAGAGCGAAACCAATCCCTGCGAAAACTCCACCAGGTTGGTTTCCCTGCACGAGAGATTCATCTGATGCTTGTCCAGGCGTCGCTTGTCGAGAATCTGATTCACCAGGGTGAGCAGACGCTGTGCGTTTCGGTCCATGGTATCAATATCTTCATGATACTCCTCAGCATTTCCCAATCGCTCCTTCAGTTTCTTCAGAGGCTCCATAATCAGCGTAAGCGGCGAACGGATATCGTGGGTGGCATTGATGAGGAACTGCATCTTTACCTCTTCCAGGTCTCTCTTCTTCTTGCGCAGATAAACAAAGATAACAGCAGCCATGAAACCGAGAACCAGGCTCAGATAGATAAGCTTAGCCCAAACTGTGAGATACCAAGGTGCCAGCACATCCAGGTTGATCACCTTATTATATATAGAGTACTTACCGTTGCAATAGGTACGCACCTCTATACGATAATGTCCATACGACAAACCTGTGAAGTTGAAGCTATTGTCTCCAGCCGCATTGCTGATCCATTTGCCCCCGTTGATGCGATACTGGAACACGATGTTACCCACGCTCTGATAATCAAGCTGGGAGAAGCTGAGCACTATCGACTTGAAATCAGACGGAACACTCAGATTATCTCCAATAAACGGAGCCATCTTTCCATCAAGCAACACACCCGACAGATAAATGGCGGACGTTTTCTCATCATAATTCTTTACCTGAGAAGGCCTAAAATAAGTCAATCCTTCGGAGTTTCCATAACAGATAACCCCATCAGATGTAGAACCTACTACTCCAGCCAGATATTCCTTGGTCAAGAGTCCGTTTCCCTTTTCAAAAGAGAAAAACGACTTAGCTTTACTATCATAACACCAGATACCCTGCGCAGTACTCATCCATAGGTTTCCCTTGGCATCCTTCTTCAGCGAATAAATTCTCAATCCGCTAATACTCTCGGAATGAGGCCAAGGGGTAGTCTGCTGTTTTTTCCTGTCATAGAGATAAAGCCCCATCTCTGTGGCAATAGCAATCTTACCATCCGACAGTTCTAATGTAGAATAGCACGTTTTACCCTCTAACAAAGACCGAGAAAGAATGATGTCAAAATATCCGGTTTTGGTATCCATGCACGACACACCATTGGCTGTTGCACACCAGAGCCATCCCCGGGAATCTAACCTGATCTCCGATATCCAGTTATTGCAAATGGTTTTGTGTGGACGCTTATCATCCATCAGATATTGCGTCATCTTGCCACTCTTTCTATTCCATACATAAAGTCCGTTGCCCGGGCTCGTAAAATAAATATTACCAGCAGCATCTACCTGCATACCATCTAGAGAAAGTCCATTGGCAGGCAGCAACAACCGGTAAGTCTGATGCTTCCAATCATACTCATAAATGCCATCACGGCCATATACATAAACATTCTTCCGAAAATCCGAGAACACTTTGATTGGTCCTGCAGGACTTTGCAGTAGCTTGGTATTGCCCGTCTTCTCATCCAAGAGATACAACCCATGATTTTTGACCACAAAAAGCATCAATCCGTCAGCAACTCCCACTACAGACGAAATGGTTTCCATACCCCCCCCCAATTCATCCAAAGAAACCGGATGGAACACATTCTTATCATTATTCGACAAGAAAAGTCCTTTCATATAGCATCCATACCACTGATTACCATCTCTATCTATCAGCAAATCGCTGATATGCGCATTATCAAAGATAAACGATTGGTTATTCAACTCCACCCGATAAGCCTTTCTGCTTCCATGCGGTATCTTGAAAGTTCCATCTCCCGAAGTACCCAACCATAAATTGCCATACTTATCCAAGGTAGCAGCACTGATATATCCTGCTCCCTGATGAGCTGAAAAATCGAAATCGTAGCGTGAGAAGCTATCCGAGGCATAATCATAGCGCATAATGCCGCCCGTATGCGCCACAAAGAACCCCTTCTTGTCTGTGGCATATAATTTACGGATGCCAAACAGATCTTTAGGTTCATATACACTTACCAGTTTGATAGACCTGCCATCGTATTTATATTTTCTCAACACCTTTGTATGATTAGCCTGCCACAGATATCCCTCATCATCGAAGAACAGCATACCAAAGAAATCATCCACTGAATTTGCAGATTTCCTTGAAAGGCGAGTAACTTTACCTGTAGTCATATCCAACCTATAGGCACCATACCCGGATGTACCTATCAGGAGATTATGCTTTCTATCCTCAATAAGAGAACTTACTCTTATCTTCTCATCTTTCTTTTCCAATACGATATGCTGGAAACTATTGGTAAGATAGGAATATTTATAGAGTCCACGATTTGTTGCCACAAAGAGGAACTCTTTGCTGTAAGGATAGAGTTTTACGATATCATTGTCCTGAATGGTTGTCGTATCGGCAGGATTGCAAAGATAGGTACTGAATTCATAGCCGTCAAAACGATTCAGTCCATAATTCGTACCCACCCAAATGAAACCATACTTATCCTGTATGATACATCGAATCAGGCTACTCGACATGTCGTTGGATGTATAAAGTCGTCCAGAGCTAGCATGAGAGAAGCTTGTCAACATTTGCACGAGGCAAAGAACTCCAAAAAGTAAAAAACGCTTCATAGGTTTATGATTGAATATATATAATTGTTATTTACATGATAAGTTTATTGTGCAAAGTTATATTTTTTCTGTCAGAAAAAAGAAAAAAAAGCAAAAATTTGCATTTTTTTACCAATGTTTTTATTCAAAAGGTACAAGAGAATAAGTTTATGATACAAAAAGCGCAAAAAGATGACCTTGCAAAACGCAAGGTCATCTTATTTATAACTGGGATTTTAATACCCTCAGCTGGAAGTTCAATCTCGAAATAGCCATTACATTCTTTACAATGATAGAACCATCGTATAGATAAAATTTTGTTTATTATTTCTTGATAACCTTTCTGGAAACCTTTCTGCCATTGGCAAGCTGAATCTGCTCAACAACCATACCCTTAGTATGACCACCGATGCGCTGACCCGCCAGATTATAAGTCATAACAGAACCTTTTCCGAAGGTATCGGTTGTACAATCAGTGATACCCGTACTGGTATCTGCCTTTTTAATCTTCACATTGCCAAGAATAACCGCAGCCCAACCAGAAGACATGGTGAAATAAAGTTCATAGTCCCCTTCTTTTTCTACAGTGAAGTTCAAGAAGTGAGCCAGAGAACCTTTCACCACCTGATTGGCATTCTCCTTCAAGTTACCTTCCGAATCCAAGTTCTGTTCCAACAAGACAGAATTATTGTCGCTTAAGCCAGCAATGCCAGCATCAAAGGTCACAGCCCCATTCTCGGAACCATCATTCCAATAAGAAGAGTTGAAAGAAAGCTGGTATTTGCCAGGAATCAAGTGCAGACGATGCCCATCATACAAGCCATAAGAGAGCTTGCATTGGTCAAAGTCACGAGCACTGAGATAGAATCCTGTATTGAAATCACCACCAGCCACGAAATCCTTGATACGAGCACCACCCGTATTGGCAGCGCCGTTCGCTTTCTCATCGCTGCGGCTCCCATCATTCATGCTATTGATGCGCTTCCACCCAGCAGGCACGCCTTCACCTACGTTGATGACCTCGTCTTCCCAATTGTCAGAGAACAATACCTCACCCTTAGCCTCGCTAGAATCTTCATTATCAGGAAGATCGAGCTTATACTGCTTGAAGAAGTTCCAAAGCTCGCGGGTAGAATAGACTGCATTAGGATCATCCGAATGCCAATGTCCCTTACCATCAATGGCGATGAGAGTAACCTCCGTACCATCCATCTTATTGATATAGCGAGTACGAGTGGCAGCAGCATAACTCATGGATGCAGGATAAGGGCGAATCACCTCCGGGTTATCCACATCACAACCTTCATAAGCAGCCCACTTCTTGACATAATCGTCAATCCTACCATAGCCACCAGCGGCATGGTTTGGATCGCCACCCCATTTCACGACATCATCTCCCGTGCCATGGATGTGCATAATAGGCACATGGCGTGGAGCCACAGGCTCACGATAATCGACAGGAATACCACTCACAGGACCAAAGGCTGCAACTACAGTTCCCAATTTGGTCATACAATGATAAGTCATCATTCCGCCCATGGAGAAGCCAGAGATATAGATGCGATTCTTGTCTACCTTATATTTCTTCTGCATGGTCTTCATGATGGTTTCGATAAACTTGACATCGCCAGAGCCTGAGATATCCCAGGCATTACCGTTTCCCTGAGGGTAAACCACCAAGATCTTTGCCGTGTCTGCCACCTCGTTCCAATGAGTCTGCCCCATCTGATAATCAGGATTTTGGCTGAATCCATGCAAAGAGATGACCATCGGAGCCTTCTCGGGCAAATCGGCAGGAACATACACCAGCATCTCTCGGGTAGCAGTACCCACCTTGATGGTCTGTTTCTGTGGTTGCTGCTTATAGCTATGCTCTGAAGCAGCCAGTACCTGCAAGCAGAAGACACAAAGCAAGCAAAGCAAGAAAATTGTTCTTTTCATTTTCAGTTAAAATTATCAGTTATACGATTATCTGTTGTTATAAATGTCAGTTGTTATGACACATAAAAAAATCGGCAAAGTATCTGCTGGATTCAACAAATACTTTGCCGAACATCTGAACTAGGGACTACTCCCTAGTTACACAAAAGGAGTAAAATTTCTGCCATTACTTATTCATTACCTTTACAACCTTACCATTCTGGAACTTCTTGATAACAAGGCCCTTGGCATTGGCTGCTACCTTAGCACCAGCAGCGTTGAATGTTGCAACCACTGCATCATTTGCTACATTAACGTTCTTGATACCAGTTGCTCCACCTCCGAGATCCTCAGGAAGGGTATTGTAAAGGTAGATTGAATGAATAAGGCAAGTACCGCCCCATGAAGCCTTGATAGTAACCAAGTGGGCAAAATCATCAGCTGCAGGTTCTTCACCAGGTACAGTACGAACCAAATCTTTCTTTAAATCAAGAACAATAGCTCCTGTATTTTCATCAAAAGCTTTGTTATTGATTTCAATCATACCTCCATTAGCCTGTTGACCACCCTCAACGGTACGGTTGAACATGAAACGAGGTTTGGCAACTTCACCTTTATCGTTTATGGAACCTTCACCATAAACTACCATGTAATGATAGTCTGACAAGTCGGCATAGATATTTGGAGCCACAGTAGATGTACCTACGATAACAGAACCTGGGGCATTTGGATTCACTGCATCCACAGTCCACTCCATATAAACCTTCTCATCAGTTGGTTGTGCATCCTTTGTGAAACCATCCCAAATGTGGAACATGTCCTTAGTCAATTCAACACCCGCATCTTCCTGAGCAGAAGCTGTACCAAAACCTGCAAACAATGCTACGGCTACCATAGCCAAACTCTTAATTGTTGTGTTCATAATTGTAAAAATTAAAATTGTTATTAATAACTAGTTATTTATAAATCTTCTCCGTATAGGTCTTACCGCTACGAAGATAAACTTTCTTGATACTGATACCCTGCTTGGCTGCAGATAAGCGCATGCCCTGCAAGTCGTAATACTCCACATGGTCAATCATGTCGGCATCGGTGGTTACACCAGCGATACCCGTCAAGGCACCCTTGTAGTTCAGGCGAACGCAATCGAGCACAGCTCTCTTTCCGCTCACATAGTTAACCGTCATATTTCCCTTGGCATCAGCGATGTCCATGTCAAACTCCACTTCCGACCATTCCTTGTTGGAAGAAGCATTCTTTGGCAGTGTAACCTGCTTGGTCTGATTGCCGCAGATAACATTGATAACAGCATCTCCCATGGAAGCCTGATAACGGATAGCCACCTTGTAATTACCCACCTTACTTACCGGAATGTAACCACGAACGGAAGCCCCCTTCTGGGTACCCAGGTTCAGGCAGCCCTGACCATAGTATCCACGGAAACCGTTGTTCCAAGCGTTGCCATAGCAACCACCCACATTCTTGTAATCGAAGTGTTCAAACTCATACTGCATCTCGCCTTCGTAAGCTTCTGGAGCAGCAGGAGTCTCGATGACAGCAGCAGTCACATCAGAATCCTTCAACTTTCCTGTAGTCTTGGTGCCCTTACAGTTATCAATGGTCAACTCCAATGGACCATTATGCTTTACATAAACCGTGAACTGACCATTTTTCCACTCTCTGGTAACAGTACTTTTCGAATGCTCGGAATTATCCTTCCAAGAGATAGTAGGCTGTGCACTGGCTCCCACCACAATGATGGTATCAGTCTGCTGGGCATACTCCGGAAGATTCTTGTCATCCTGCAATCTGCCATCACCCACACCATAGCGGAGTCCATCCTTGATACGGTAGTTCTGCATGTAGAGACTCAACTTGTCTGAATACTCACGCATGTGAACCAAAGAATATGGAGCGAGGTTCATCTTAATCTGGCTACAGGTATTGTAGGCAGGTTTCAATGTACCCTTGGCACTGCGTCCATTGTTTACCCAGTACTTACGGATATATTTCATACCACGATTTGGGGCAGCCAACGGAATATGCTCCTCATTATACTGATAAGGGTTGTAGCAAACCCAGGTATTCTCCAGACGCGAAGCATAGATATCACCCGTATATTCCTGTTTAAAGAGCTTATTCATATAAGCCTTCTTGCTGGCTACATTACTCCAGGTAGGGTTGCTGGCATACTCGCTGCTCTTGATAGCCACCTGCAGTTTCTTGGCTTCTTCGTCGATGAGATCATACACCACAGGGATGGCAGGATAACGTCCTGAAACCTTCAACCACCATTTGTTGTTCAAGGTGGAGTTAGGCCATTGTGTGCCATTGTCATCCTGCTCGCTCCGATAGAGGCCATCATACAGTCCGCTAGGCGAAACGTATGGTTCCATCTCGTTCTGGCTGGAATAGATATTCTTTGGCTTGATATCATTCTTCACGCAAATCTTGGTACGCTCAATCACCTCGCTGCGAGATGGAATTCTGATGGTTCCATCCAGTATCTTGCGGAACATATCGATGTTGATATTTTTAAAGTGATTGAACCAAGCCCAGTTTCTGCGGGTATAACCGTCAGCAGTCTTGGAAGTTGCAATCTCACGCAGGTTATCAGTCGTCACCAACTCAGGACCGTCAATCACCGTCTCACCTGTCAATGCCACATGCTCCAAGATAGGAATGGCACCACAAGCCTTAGGGAAATCATTGTAATACTCCTTCAGAAATTTTGAAGCATCCGAAGGGTCCTTGATGGCATTGCCATTCTCATCCAGTTTATCTTGTTCTTCCATCCAGCCGCAGATATCGAAACGAATACCATACTGGCCGGCATATCCACCCAGATAAGCACCCAGACAGTTGCTCTCGATATCATAGAAACCATTCTTCATGGTGTACTTCTCGCAGCAGATGAAATGTTCCTTATCGGTAGAAAGCAGACGGTTCATCTCGGCATTACGCTTCATGTATGCCACTGGCATCATATTGGCAGAATAGCATGCCTGCGTAAAGCTCACGCAAAGATAGCCACCATACTGATGGGCAAACTTCATGAGATGCGTGAAGAGTTCCAAGCGTTTCAGGAAAGTAGGCGTATGAACGGTTCCGTTCTCACGCTTACGATCCTCGTCAAATCCCCAGAACTGCTCGGCATAGTTCCATCCAAGAAAGTTTGGATAGTTCTTATAGTAGCTCTCATAGAGTTCCAGGTCGTCGTCATCAAAAGCACTGCATCCGCCGCTGGCAGGCTGTATCATCGTCCATACGCGGTTCTCTGCACATACCTTCATCCATGAATCTACCACCTTCTTGCCATCCGCACAGATACTCTCCGTAGCAGAGAGCGAGAGGTTGAATATCACGTAAGGCTTGATGTCTTCCGGTACCATATTGATGATGGCTTGCGGATTCGGAGAATTCCATGTGTCGATATGGATAATCCATGCCGGCTGGGATGGCGAGATAACTCTTCGCAGGGCAGGCCCGTCATGAGCCTGCGCCACTGCGAATGTCAGTATCCCAAAAATAAATATAAATAATCTTCTTACCATTTTATTTCTGTTTTCTGAAGTCCATTAACCACACCCACGTAAGTAGGTAGGCGATTGAAATGATTCCACAATCCTACACCCGTAGTGCCCTGATTGATAGTAGAGAAAGATACCCCATAGAGTTTGTCGCCCAACACATCCTGTGCCTTGTTCAGGATATAGGCATAGAGTTCAGCCATTCCCTTGTAATCCTCGAATGTAGCCATGCTCTGATCGGCTACTGTTCCGTTGGCATCAGCCAGGTATACGTTCATATCAGAAAGACGAATCTCCAGACCTGATGCTTTCAGCGTAGCAAGAAGATTGTCGATATTCGCCTTAGCTTCTGCCACAGAACTGCTATTGTATGGCACGTCGAGCTTCACATCGATGCCTTCAATCTGTGCACCAGCTTCATTCCACTGCCTGATGTAGTTGATGGCAGCCTCGGTCTTCTCGGCATCCGTCAGCAGATTTTCTTCACTGTAGAACAGTTTGGCATCTGCCTTCTTTGAATGGATTTCCTTGCATACATCAGCCACCCAGTTCTCATCCAGATAGTCGTTAGGATAGAATTCATCAGTAGCTCCCATGTTCTCTGAAGACTTCAGAGAGTAGAAGAGATCTTCTATCAGGTTAGAAGCCACATTCCATGCCTGCACCTTGTCTCCATAGTTCTGCATAACGGAATCAACGTAAGCAAACATAGCCTTCTTTACATCAGCAGCCTTCTCTTCTACAGGACGAGGTTTATAATAACCCGGCTTCTGATATGGAGCGTAAATATCAATATTGTCAACATACACCTGCTGAGGAACAGCTGCCTGACCAATTACCAGAGAAATATTGGAAGATTTCATATCATCTGCATCAAAGGCCTCAGTAAAGTCAATCTTTGACAAATCCACCATGAATGTTTCCCAAGTCTTAGCCTTGGTAGGAACACCGAAGTTTCTCAGTTCCTTGGCTTTGTCACCCACCTTTACTCTGATAACCACATTCTTCTTGACATTTGATGAATAATAATCAAAGGAGATGGTCTTGATAGTAGACAGCGAAGCTCCTTCAGGTAGATTCACTGGGAACTCGATGAACTTGGCAGCCTTCTTGTTGAAGAGCGACTTTCCGTTTTTTCCTGTCGGATCCTTTGCCACTTTGGAATTCGTGTCAGTTCCGAAGACATCACCGATGGCACTGCTTTCGAAATCAAACTTCTGATGGAGATCCACATTCTCACCATCTACCCAAATATCCTTAGTTGCCTCTTTCATCACGGTCAAATTCCATGCGTTAGGTGCAAAAAGGGAAGCTGTAGGAACGAGTCCTGCGGCAATAGCAGCACCAACTTCATCTTTTGAAGCATCGGCACTGACCGTACCATCATCAGCAACCACAGCAGCATGGGAGAAGCCATCTACGACATTCACTTCATTGAAGTTGGCCAAAACGGTACTAAAGCTAGTATTGGCAGCTTTCAAATCTGCAATGGTCAAGTTAGCTCCCAGCTTCATACCCGTATAGTTCTTCAGAACTTCATAACCTCTGGTAAGGTCAGCCATCGCAACGCTTTCAGGCTTATTGCCGGCAGCGTAGCTTGTATCGAAGTCCTCCGCACAACCAGTGAGCAGCATGGAAGCTGCTGCACTGGCCAAGAGGATATTATGTATTTTTTTCATAATTCTGATATCAAATTAAAAATGTTCTTACCGCTCAGGAGTGAAAGTCTGGAATCCAATACCACGATTGCGGACCACCATGGTATCTGTGGTTTCAACCGTACCCAAGGCATCGCTCTTGATGTTGTAGTTCAAATAGAGTGTGTTGCGTTTAAACTCGCCCAAAAGCTGGTCGTTCTTGACAAACTTACCATTACCCGAAACCTGAACTCCGTCACTACCGGAAGAGATGGTGCAATCATCACCGTTGAAGGTCATCAGCACGTTCACCTGATGGCTTTTGCCACTAGCATCCTTCACTTCCACAGTCATCTGTGCCTTGTACAAGCCTTTGGTCACCACCTTGATTACCTCAGCCTTCTCAATATATGGATAAGCACGGTGAGATTCCTTGCCGTTGCTCACATCCTTACCCTTGCGAAGATAAGTGGCAGTCCAAGGATTGACGAACTTCACAAGGCAGAATGTAGTATTCTTCGACTCCAGCACCTTGTCAACTCCCTGAGCCTTGGTCAGCTTCACAGGAATTACGTAGCCCTGCTCATAGCTCTTGTCATCGTTGAAGAACGCATCAGTAAGCTTCACTCTTACGCCTCCCATCTGCTGTCCCTTGGCAATGACAAACTGGTTAGGGTTCTCTATCTCATAGTAAGTGGATGGCATCATCTGGATGGCAGCGCCATTGATTTTATAGCCATCACAAAGACTGGCATCAGATATATAATCCACGGTAACGTCATTGTTGTTGCCATAACCACCGGCACAGTAGGCCTTGATGTTGATGATGTGGTTGTTATCGTCGGTAAGGTCAGCTTCCTGATCCTCACCCAGCTCCACGGTGCGCACATAACCAGCATTGGCAAAATAGACAGCAGTTTCTCCGTCATATCCAAATTCCTTGTTACCGCTCTCGCAGGAAGCGGTCATCAACAAAGTCATGGCAGCAATGCCTATTGTATTTAATAACTTAAAACTTTTCATTTTCATTATCATTTTTAACTGGTTTATTTCCATCCCTTGTTCTGATGGAGATTAGAGTACTTCAATGCTTCTGAATATGGAATATAACCATAGTTCATATAGCTATCGAAATGGCGCTCTTCTACATTTGGCAAGATGGTAAACGTATCGTTGTTCCAATCGATGCCCTGTACAGAAGTAAGCTTGTCCAACTGGTTCCAGCGGCGCAAATCCCAGAAGCGGAATCCCTCGAAGCAAAGCTCCAGGCGGCGCTCGTTGCGAATCAGCTCACGCATCTTAGCCTGGTCGCCGGCACACTCGTCGAGATAAGTATCATCTGTCAAACCTGCACGGTGGCGGATTGCCTTGATCACATCGTATGCTGAGTAAGCATGTGTGCCAGGGTTCTTAGGTCCCCAAGCCTCATTGGCAGCCTCAGCATAATCGAGGAAGAACTCGGTGAAACGTGCCTTGCAGCTATACTTGGTTACCTTAGATGTGCTGCTAGGATTACAGTTGGCAGTCATGCGCAACATCTTCTTCATATAGTAACCGGTGCGGGTAGAAGCATCACGGCGGCCGATACCGTCATCGCCCGAAGAACTACCCGTCTTGATTACCTTGTTTTCAACTCCCGCTGTGGCTCCATTATAGATAATGTATTTAGCCAGACGAGGGTCACGGTTGGCGTATGGATTACTCTCATCATATTCACTGCGTGCATCGGTGATAGGATAACCCTTGGCATCAGGGAAGGCATCTACCAGATTCTGGGTAGGATTGGTTCTGCCGTTTCCGTAGAGTGATGGAGGGAAATTGTTCTTCTCGTCATCAATCTCTTCTGCATTTCTGGTACTGCGCCAGATGATTTCAGGAGGATTGGAACCATTCTTCAAGTTTTTCATCTCATCATCGTTGTCGTAGTAGGTAAGACCTGTTTTAGGCAAACCAGATGGACCGCCTACATAGTCAACCACCTCGGCAGCTGCATCTGCAGCCTGTGCCCAGGTTACATTGTTCTGGGCAGGATCCTGGAAGGCTGGACTTGCAGCGAGCAGCAGGGTACGAGCCTTGATGGCACGCAGAATCAGTCCGTTAATCAGCTGGCGTGCATTCTCGCCCATCACCTTATTATATATACCCATCTTGCCATCCTTGACAGATGTTACCTCAGGCACATTCAGGATATCATCATACTTGGCTGGCACCTTGTCGTCGCTTGTCACTGGCTCATAATCCATAGGCAACAGCTTGTCAGCCTTCTCGATGTTCGCCAGGATGAAATCCACATGCTCCTGGAATGTCTTGCGAGGCTGGTTGAAATCAGCATCCGTACCTACAAATCCGTCAAAGAGCTGTGTGCCGAGCAACTTTCCTTCATTGTCAAATCCGGCATGGGCACGAAGCAGATAATAGGCATGGGTAGCCAGAAGGCCGTATGCCTCACCTGTAAGGCGTCGTTGCATCAGCTTGTTCTCATTGGCATTCTTCAGGAACCCGATGTTCGAAATGTTTGAGTTCAGGAAGATATGCAAATACTGCATGGAAGACAAGTCGTTGTTCCAGCGGCCCGTAGGGTCCCAACTCTGAACGGTCCATGAGCCTGTGGCATACTTAGACCAGTTGGCTCCCTTCTCATTCGTCACGGCATCATCCGTCGCTACATCCGTACCTGTGCCCACCTCGTAGTTTGGCAAGTTACGGTAAGCGGTGAGCACGAAGCCCTTGGCCATGATAGGATCATTCTCCATCTCATTGATGTCCTTCATGTTTTCTGCAGCAGGAGTAAAGACATCATCACATGCTGTCAACAATGCCGCAGAAGCCAATATCATGAATATATTTCTTAATTTCATAATTCTTTATTGTCTAATTTTTCAATATCTAAGATATGATTTCATCAGCCTTTAGAACATCATCTTCAAGCCCAGGTTGTAGAAACGGCACTGTGGTGAACCATAGCTGGTCTCCATATACTTGCGATGCTTGCTGATGGTGAGAAGGCTCTCGCCCAATACGTAAACACTCATACCCTTCACTACCTTGTTCTCAAACCACTCTTTTGGCATATCGTAGGTCAGCTGCACCTTGTTGAGGTTGAAGCAGTCTGTGCTGTAAAGCCAGAAGTTTGAGTTGCGGAAGTTGTTGGTATTGTCCTTGGCTGTCAAACGTGGATAAGTAGCAGTCTCGGCTGTCTCAGGTGTCCAGCGTCCACGAACCACAGAGGTATATTTCTTCTGGTTGTAAATCCAGTCGTTGCTCTTGAATGCCTTGGCACCCATCTGACCGGTACCGGCGATGAAGAGGGTAAACTGCTTCCAGTTCAAGGTGATGTTTACACCATAGAAGAAAGGAGTTGCACTCCATCCATACTTACCCATCACCTGCTGGTCGTTGCTGTCAATCTTGCCGTCGCCGTTGATGTCCTTGTACTTCAGGTCACCAGCCTTGATTTCACCGAAGGTATGGTTTGGCACGAAGTTAGGATCGTCCTTGTCGAGGTTTGCCTTCATGTGGTCTACGTCTTCCTGTGTGAAGAAGCCTTCGCAAACATATCCGCGCATCACGTCGAGAGCCTGACCCTGTGCGTTCATGTAGCTATATTCGTTTTTCTCCTCACGCTTGTTAACCTTTGAGTCGAACACCATACCTGTGAGTCCGAGCTGTGCCTTCACCTTGCCGATGTTCTTCTTGAAGTTTACGGCGAAGTCGAAGCCCTGTCGCAAATCCTCGTTGTAGTTCAGGGAGGTGATGAAAGAACCGTCATTATTCATCCATGAAGGATAGATGGTAGCAGTTCCCGCAGTAAGCAAGCCCGAAGTAAGCTGATGGAAATAGTTCATGTCGAAACTTACGGTTCCGTTGAGGAGTGAGCCCTCCAGACCTACTCTCCATTCCTTACGCTTCACGAAATCAAGACCGTAGTTGCTACCACGCTTAGAGAGTGTGGTGTTAGTTCCGTTGCCACCACCTTCGTTCCAGGTGTACCAGCCACCCTTCACATCATAGTATCCCTGGTAGAGATAATAATCTGAGATATCTATGTCCTGGTTGAGCACAGAGTAAGAAGCGTTCAGCTTCAGATCATCGAAGCAAGGAAGTGCATCCTTGAACCATTTCTCCTGACCGATTCTCCAACCCAGTGTTCCTGATGGAGAAAGAGCGTTGCGATGACCCTCTGCCAACTTGGATGAGTGAACCAGAGCACCGCCAAACTCTGCGTAGTACTTCTGAGCATAATTGTAGGCTGCTCGAAGGGCAAGGTTGGCATTGGTGGTGCGGTGGTAAGAAGAACCCTTTACACCAGATGAGCTCTCATGATTCTCGTCCACGGAATTCGACTTGGAGTAACCCCAGCCAGCCAAAGTAGCATTTACGTTGTGCACACCGCCAAAGGTGTTCTTATAGTCAAACTGAGCACGGAAGGTGGTGTTCTGGTAATATTTGGCTGCACCGATATATTCGGTCGTACTACTTGATTCCTTACCATATTTCTTCAGGTCGATAATCATGTCCTGTCCGTTCACATTTGCCCAGGTAGGCTCGTAAACGGCATAGTCGAGCTTGTAAGCCTCAGAGTAGTTGTTCCAGTAATCGATGCTGAAAGCTGTCTCGAAGCTCAATCCCTTGACCCACTGATCGAAGTCGGCTTTCACACCCACATCAAAGTTGAAGGTACGGGAGTGATTCTTCACGTAGCCGGCAGCAAGCGCATCACCAAAGAAAGTAGACTGGTTATCGTTGTTTCCACCCAGCAGATACTGACCATCGAGCACGTGGAATTTTGAGCCAGCTATCATCTGCTGCAAGGCTGAATTGTTAGCATCCATCATGGAGATTGGCAACAGGCCGGAATACCAGTTAGGACGAACGCTGGTAGCTGTTGACCAGTAGTCCTCAGGACGTCCACGATAGTTGTCCGAGATGTTGATGCCTACATTTACATAAGCCCCCAGCCAGTCGGTGATGGTAGCATCAATGTTAGAACGCACGCGGAAGGAATTGTCCTTGTCCTTCTTGTGCTCGCCAAACTTCACCAGGCTGTTGTTGTAGGTCATGCCCAGGTTGGCATAGTATCTGGCAAATTTGCTACCGCCCTTCACTTCCATCGTAGCATCCGTACGGTTGTTGAACTTGCGCAGGTAGTCACTGCTGTAGAAGTCCATATCCGGATAGCGGTAAGGATTCGTACCTATAGCCGTATTGTAGATCTGCTCCTTAGAGTATTTCAGCGGCTGTGTAGGGTCATCATTGGTCATCGCCTCGTTATAGAGCGACATATACTCAGCCGCACCCAGATATTCAGGATAAGCCTTAGGTGTATAGATGCCCGTATTGACGGTGGCGGCGATGCTCAATGGCTGCACCTTACCACGCTTGGTAGTAATGAGGATTACGCCCTTGGCAGCCTTGGCACCATAGAGTACTACGGCAGAAGCGCCCTTGAGCACGGTAACCTTCTCCACCTCGGTGGCATTGACGGTGCTGGCCTCACGGGGAGCTCCATCTACGAGAACAAGTGCACCCTGTCCCCAAACATTTCCGTTATAACCACTGATGAGCGACTGAAGATCATTGAGTGCATTGGCGCTGTAGTCCTTTTTCAGCAGCTCTTCGACATTCACCTCGCTGACACCGCCCATCAGGTCGGCCTTGGAAACCTGACCGAAAGCCACGTTTACCTTGGTAGTGTCAGCCATTTCCTGGGCGCTTGCCACACCACTGGCGACTAGCATGGAAGCTAGCGCCAATGACATTCTCTTATTAAATATATTATGTTTCATAATAAATTCTCGAATTGTTTAATTATTCCCAACCAGGGTTCTGAGAGAACTCAGGATACATCTTTACATCCTTTCTCAGGAATGGGAACCAGTAATGCTTTGAAGTAAACTTACGGGTAATCAATGGCTCCTCCTTCAGGTTGAGCACGTGATTTTTCTTTGGATCGTCGTAGCGGTCAACATCCTTCTGGTCGGGTGCACGGTCGAAGTAAACAGCCATCTTCTGGGTGTAAGGAGCCTTGTCTATCAGGAGCCAGCGGCGAAGGTCGGTGAAACGGTGTCCCTCGAAAGCCAACTCTACGGCACGCTCACGGCGAAGCTCGCTCATAAAGCCATCCAGATTGGTAAGATACTCATCAGCAATATTATCCACATGCGCACGGTTGCGGACGATGTTCACGGCATCCACGGCACTCAGATTGAATGCCTGGCTTGATGCCTTGTAGCCATAACTCTGAGCCACCGACTCGGCATACATCAGATAAACATCAGCCAGACGAATCATACTCAAGAGTACGCGGATCATCTTATTACGTTCACCACCATCATCAAATCGATTACGGTATGGATCACAGAACTTCTTCAGGCAATATCCCGTAAAGCAGTCCTTGGAAGGTGTTGCCGTACGATACTTTCCTCCCGTATAAAGAGAAGCATACTGCACATCTGCATCTTGTCCTGCACTCTTCACACACTTCACACCATCATAGATGAAGAGATCGTAGAAGCGAGGGTCACGGTTCTTGAACGGATATTCCGGATCATAGCCGCTGTCGGCATCCTTCTTCGTGATGTCCTTGATAGGCTTACCATTTGCCATACCGAAGTAATCCACATAGTTGGCTGTAGGATAAACCTTGATACCACCTGCAATAAGGCTGGTAGGACGGTAGTCTGTCACCTGATTCCAGAGCCAGTTGTTGTTACTTGAATTCTCGTAGAAGATAGCCTCCTTCTCACCTGGAATCTTGTATCCCTGATCATAGGTATAGAAGATGTTCATGTAATTTTCATAAGAAGACAGCTGGTAAAGTCCTGTTTCCTTGTTGATCTTCAAAGCCTCGCCGAATGCCTCAGCAGCCTTCTGGCAATACTCCTTATTATATCCGTTAACATTCTTGAAGTCAGGATTCTCCTTGCTTACTTCATTCATCAGCGGCGAACCAGCCCACAGATAATTCTTACCCAGGAAGCAGAGAGCAGCAATCTTGTTAGGACGGAACTTGTTCTTGCCCACTGTCTGCTTACCCACGGTAGTCTTATCCCAATCTACAGGCAACAACTCAACAGCCTTCTTGAAGTCTTCGGCAGCCTTGTCGGCACATGCCTGATAGGTGAGGCGCGGATAGTTGAACACGGCATCAGATGGAATCAGGAAGTCGATATATGGAATACCGCCCCAATACTGCATAATCTGGAAATGGAAGAATGCACGGAAGAAATAGAGCTGACCTGCAATCAGGTTCTTCTCTTCCTGGGTAGCATCTACCAGATTACCCAGATTTTCCAAGCCCAGGTTGGTGGTATAGATTCCCTGCCAGCACATACCCCAGAGACGACCCTTGGAATCGCGGTTCACATCATTACCGCTGTTCAGGTCGATGTCCGAATGGAATGGGGAATACTGCACCTCGTCCCATGCCCAATAGTTTCCCTGGTCGATGGCATTAGTGAGCATACGGGTCTCTGATGGCTGCCAATATTCATCCTCACCATAGTTCCAGCAGCCATGATACCAGGATGTAGAGGCAAGACCAGGGATGTCATTGTAGCACTGCTCCAAGAAACCCTGAAAGTTGGTATAATTCTTATATGGCTCCGTTGGGGCAATATCACTGCCCGGTGCCTTGTCAAGGTAATCAGTACATGATACTGAAGAGAGAGACAGGGCTGCCGCAAACAGCAATGTATATATTTTATTAAACTTTTTCATATTTACGATTCATTTAAAATGTCAGGTCGAAACCTAAGTTAAATCTGCGTACGGTTGGATAAGCTCCATTTGCTGAGTTGCCGCTGAAGTTATTCTCACGGTCATCCGGCATATTGGTCCAGAGCAGCAAGTTGTCACCATTCAGATATACACGGAGTGAATTCAAGTGCATTCGTTTCACCCAAGCACCCCTGAAGGTATAAGCTATCTCGGCATTCTTCAGGCGCAGGAAAGCACCGTCATAGAAGTAGCGTGTACCGGCATTTCCATCGTCTGCCACAGTGGTCCAACGTGGCAAAGACAACTCTCCACCCTGATTGGATGCCGTGAAGTAAGAACCCTCCTTGAAGGCAATGTGGGTTTCACGCTCAAAGGTTGGGAAGTTCACCTCGCGGGTAACATTGGTTACACCATAGAACTGTACCGTTACACTCAAACCCTTCCACTCTGCTCCCAATGTAGTACTGAAGGTATTCTCTGGAATAGAGGTGTACTGATAAGGTGCCTTGTCAGCTGCTGTAATCTGACCATCTGCATTGAAGTCGGAAATGATGGCATCACCCGTATATTTCTCAGAATCATGGCTACCAAAAGTTGGTACGGCATAGAGATCATCCCAGTTGCTGATAAAACCATGATCAATGTAACTATGGTTCTGACCGATGGCATAACCCGCCTTGTTCAGATAACTTGCCTGAAGCTTTGGGTCATCAGCAAACTTAATCTCGTTGGTAGCATGGGTCATATTGAAGTTTGCCCATGTACGCAGATTCTTGTTCCATGCCTTGTTCACCTTCAGGCTCAACTCGTAACCCTTGGCATCCACCGAACCAGCATTGGCAACCGTGTAGCTCATACCATAGTAAGAAGGAATGGAACGGGTGGTTAAGAGCACATCGGTACGCTTGTCGCTAAATACATCCAGCGAACCGGTAAGCAATCCACCCAGGAATCCAAAGTCGAAACCCAGGTTGCGCTTCTCTGATGTCTCCCAACGCACGTTAGGGTTTCCGATGCGGGTAAGGCGATATATAGTATAAGGTGAATCATAAGTATTATCACCACCCAGATAGGTCTTACCACCATAGGAATACTGGTCGGAATAGAGATAAGAACCTCCGGTAGAATCATCACCGATGCGACCCCAGGATGCACGCACCTTAAACATATCTACATATTTCCTGATGTTCTTCATGAATGGCTCCTCGGTGATAGTCCAACCGAGAGAAGCTGATGGGAAGAACTTGAAGCGATAGTCGGGACCAAACTTCTCAGAACCGTTGTAGCATCCGTTCAACTCGAGCATGTAGCGCATCGCATAGTTGTATGTGGCACGGAACACCCAGTCTTCACGATAATGCTTGAAAGAAGAACCGCTGGCATATTCGTTGCGGTTGAATACACCCATTGCACCCACTTCATGATTGCCGAACTTGCGGTTCCAGTCGAGCTGAGCCAGATAGTAGAGACGGCGATAAGTGGCACCCGTATTTACCCTACCACCATTGACGGTCCAAGCCACAGACTCATGGTAATCCTCGCTCTGGTCATAGGAAACTGAGCCATCATCAGGGTTAATCCACTTCAGCTGCGGATCCATATACTGGTCGCTGATACCACGCTTCTCCTCTACCATCGTATTGTCAAGAGAAACCTTGGCTACAAACTTCAGACCCTTGGTCAGGAAATCGAGTTTCTGGGTAAGAATAAAGTCGGTGGTAATCTGTGTATTGGTACGATTCTCCACACCGCTTCGGGCAAGACTCATCACAGAGTTAGGACAGTCGGCCTTACGTGGTGCATAGTATCCATAAGTACCATCAGAATAAATAGGACGCATCGCATCTGGAGCTGCATGATAAACAGAAGCCCAATAAGCACTGGAATCACTCGCCTTGTCCCAAGGGAAATGGCGGACACCGTTACTACCGAAAAGGTTGGTAGAGAACTGAGTGGTCTTGGTCAGGTTGAAATCCAGGTTGGCACGCATGTTAATACGGTTATAGCCGAAACCAGACTTATAGCCACGACCGCTGGTGAAGTCCTTGAACAGGTCACCTTCGTGAGAGAAGTCAATAGCTGCAAAATATTTCACGAGTTTGGTACCTCCCGAAACATCCACGCTGGCATTGTAAGACATGGCTGTGTTGTTGAACAGTTCCTTCTGCCAATCCACGTTAGGATAGCGGTCCCATTCCTCAGCATTAGCAGGGTTACGATACTTGTCAATAATAGCCATTGGCTTGTAAGAACCCCAGGATTTTTCGTCGCTGATGTTCAGCTCGCGCTCTACCACTCTATTCAGAAGACGGAATGTATCGTAAGAATCATATTTCTCAGGCAACTTGGAAACCACCTTCATGGTAGCATTCGCCTTCACGTGTACGGCAGCCTTACCTTCCTTACCACGCTTGGTAGTAATGAGGATGACACCATTACCACCCTTCACACCATAAACGGCAGTGGCAGAAGCATCCTTCAATACGGAGATGCTCTCTACTGAAGAAAGGTCAACGGTGTTCATGGCACGCTCCACACCATCCACGAGAACGAGAGGGTCGTTGGAACCGTTGATAGAAGTCTGCGTACGGATCACGATCTTAGGATCTTCCTCACCTGGCATACCCGTAGAAGAGAAAGTAACGACACCTGGAAGATTACCTGTCAGTGCCTGACCCAAAGAAGAAACTCCGGCATGACGATTCAAGGTTTTCGCATCTGTCTGTGCAATAGAGCCGACAACAGAGGCTTTCTTCTGCTGACCATAACCAACCACTACTACCTCGCCCAATGTATTGTCATCAGTCAAGGTAATTTTAAACTGTCTTTTCTTACCTACTTTAATCGTTTTAGATTCCATACCGATATAGGTAATGACAAGGGATGAATTTTCAGAAGGTACTGCAATCTGAAAGTTACCATCCATGTCGGAGATGACACCCGAAGTGGCATCACCCTTCACTTTCACAGTAGCACCAATCAGTGGCTCTCCTGTGCCGTCAACAACACTACCCTTCACGGTAATCTTCTGGGCTTGTGCGTTCAAGCTGCAGAAGGCTCCCACGAGGCATAGAGCTGCTGTCCGTTTAAATGTAAACACTTGTTCAATCATGTTGTATCATTTTAATTAAGTTTGTTTCTAGGTGTTATTACTTCTTGGTTAAAGAACACGGCTGCAAAGGTAGAAAACTGTCATGAGAACGTATTTTCTTGATGTTCCAATTGTTTCATCTCTTGTTACAGCACACCGTAACTAACACATTTTCTGCATTTTAAGATAAACTAAAAAAAAGAAACATGTTATAGCACAAAAAATGGCGCATATCACTATGCACCACTTCCGAAAACAATTAAACCTGTTTCACAACAGTCTTGCAGTTCATCAATATGAACTGTTTTCTTTATATAAAAGCATAAATCTAAAAATAAATATCTTATGATTATATATACTGCAAAATTACTACAAAACTCAAAAATACTGTTTGGCAGATGTTCCAAAATATTTGCATGATAACACATAATAAAGAAAAAGACCCAAAAATAAAAAGATGACCTCACGTTTTGCGAGGCCATCTTTCACATTTAACAATCTATCTCATATATTTTATCTCAAAACCACCTTCTTGCCATTATGGATATAGATACCCTTGGTTGGGTGTTCTACCCGCTGACCCTGAAGCGTGTACCAGCCGGAGTTCTGTCTGGTCTCCTGACCGCTGATATGCTCAGCACTCTCGACCTGCTCGATGCCCGTAGTACCATCGTTCCAACCACCATCGATGCTTCTTGAACGAGAAGCACTGGTCATGGAAATCTTCAGATGACCTACCACTACCTCAAGCCATGAACCACTGCCACCCCAGCTGTTTGCTACAGGAGTGAAGCGGAAGTGATAGTAACCCGTGTGGGAAGCAGTGAATCGTACCTGACCACTATTGCTGCCATAAGTATTTGCACCGGTATTCTTGTTCACATTCTTGGTACACTGGATAATCTGAGAACCCAGTACGTTGTTGCTCTCGTCGAGAACCTCACACTTCAGATAAGGAGCCCCCGACCACGCCACGGCATTATAAGAGAATACATAGCTGCCCTGCTTCAACGAGAAGCCATAGCCCCAAGTAGAACCAAACTCAGCGTAGCCTGCCTTGCTGGCATCGCTCTGACGGATGTAAAGACCCGTAGAAAAATCACCACCGGCAAACTTGAAGATGCGTGGACCAATGCCAGCTGCACCAGCCGCTTTCTGCTCTCCGGCATCAACAATCTTCCATCCGGCAGGAACCTGTCCCACGGCATTCAGTGCCAGCGGATTTCCCTTGAAGTAAAGAGCCACATTGCCTACCAGAGCCTCAACCCAGGCACCACCTGTGCCCTTGGCATCAGCCACAGGGGTGAAACGTACACGATAGTTGCCCTTAATCATGGAATAGAACGAGAGAGAAACCCTGGTGGTACCCGAGAGATAAGCCCCCATATTGCCATTGGCATTGCCATTTGCCTTGACGATGGTAGAAGCAAGCACGGCATTCTGAGGGTCGTACACCTCCACCTTCATATATGGAGCACCCTTCCATGCTGCCACATTGCAGCTCAGCTCATACTCGCCATATACCAGAGGCAGGGTATAACCATTTGTATTACCATATTCTATATAGCCAGCCTTATCGGCAGAAACAGTTCTCACATAGAAAGCATTCTTGAAATCACCAGAGAAGTTCATGATGCGTGGACCGCTCGATTTATTGCCGACATAAACCTGAGTGCCATTATCTGCCACCGTCCATCCCGAAGGAACAAATCCGCTGCCATTGCCCCACGACTTGATGATGTTCTCGCCCTGGGTATTGCCAGAAGTAGAAGAACCGGTAGAAGGCTGAGTATTCGGGTTAGAAGAAGACGTACCAGCAGACTTATGAGCATAGTCTTTCTTGGAATACTCGTAATACCAGTAGAAGCAGGTCTGACCGCAAGCCTCCGGATTAGCCTCCAATCCAGCCTTGATTTGACCAGTTTTCAGGAAGTTGTCGATATCCAGATAATCATCAGTACTGGTCAGCGTCATGCTGATGTTTCCGAAATGATCCATCACCTTCTTCCAGGCATTACCCCATTTGCTTGTGGTAGCAGTTCCCCATGAACCCAGGTTGCTGGCCACCCACTGTCCAAACTCATTATACTTACCTGCACCAGGTTTCTCCGGACTCCAGTCTATCTCAGAAACAAGAATCGGTTTATTTTTTACCACAGGCACCTGCTTCTGGAAATTATAGATGAAAGCATTGGAATCATAGCTGGTATCACTTGCCCCATACCATCCCGGATACACATGCACGGCATAGCCGAAGTTACTGTCGGAAACAGGATAAGAGGCATAATTCTCATACTGGCTCTGATAGCCCGTGCCAGGAATCCAGATAATACCCTTGAAGCCATTCTTGCGAATCACATCAACTACTGGCTGGAAATAATCCCGCATGGCAGTAGCAGAACTCTGACCATACCTATTATATATATGAACAGGCTCGTTGGCAAGTTCCAGCGATACGATGCCGGAATTATTCTTCACCCAACTGTTGCTGGAAACAATGTTCCACACCGTTTTAAGATAATTCTGATAAGCATCGCCTACTTTCAAATCCTTAGGACATACGCCTGGAGGACGAATCACCACATACAAGCCATGATTGATGGCCTTCTGCGCAATAGGCAGATAAAGGGCATCAAGATACTTCTGCAAACGGCTAGCACTGAAACGCGATATATTAGCCTCTCCAGTATCAGAACCCGTTGACTTCTTGTTGGGATCATTGGTCCAGCCTGGTTCGAGATGAAGACGGAAGATATTACAATAGGTACCTTTGGCAGGATTCTGGAGTGCTCCAAAAATCTTGTCATAATAGCTTATGCATGCCGAGATGTTATTGTCGGTACAGCTATAACCCCAACGATATTTGTTGAAGTAAGGACTCGGTGTATCCATCACACCATGTAAAACCACTTTGTTGCCATAGGCATCATTCAACTGATTGCCATTCACATGAAGCGGCGAAACCACTCCAAACTGGGCGAACAGACATGACGGTAGCAACGCAGCCGCCAATATCGCCAAAAATCTCTTTTTCATTTGTTTTTAGGTTGAAATATAAAAGTTTAAAATTGTTATGATGCCGATGATTTTCACCGGCTTTCTTTATTAAAGCTGTTAAAACGACGCAAAAATAGCGATTTATTCGATTCATTACTTTATCTCATGTAACAAATACTTTGTTATGGTTTTCATGTCGAATAATTATCTAAGAGTGTCTGTTTTATAAAACAGAAAAGATGACCCCGCATTTTGCAAGGCCATCTTTTCTGTTGCTACTCCCCAAACTTCCACCAATCCAGGAAGAAGAGGTTCTGCTACTAAGGGAACTATTTTGCCCAATCCAATACAATCGTCTTATCTTCATCAATCATAAAGTTCATAC
>OAUS01000431.1_pt1 | contig 32866 bp, 24 predicted proteins | sample 1516801 | NCBI WGS metagenome assembly OAUS01 (sample SAMEA2580001, study PRJEB22360) | human gut metagenome | biome: human gut; feature: human-associated habitat; material: faeces | place: Denmark | collected 2008/2010
CCATGCCTCGCAAACATGCATAAATACTGAGTATGTGGAGTTTTGCTCATGGCTACTATGCAAATGTATGGAGGTGAGAATTAGTGGAAATAAATTATGAATTAACGATTGTTATTCCAGCATATAACGTATCTAAATATTTGAGACAATGTCTATCAAGTATTTTGCACCAAAGCGTAAAAAATTATCAGATAATTATCGTGAACGATGGATCTACTGACGATACGGGAAAGATTTGTGAAGAATACCAAAAGAATAACTCAATTAAATATATCTATCAGGAGAACAAAGGTCTTGGGGCAGCACGCAATACAGGACTTACATATGTTGATACACCGTATGTATGTTTCCTTGACAGTGATGATTGGCAGGATATCAGATTTGTAGAAAAATTTGAACAACTGATTACGTCACTGGATTTTGAGCCGGATATCATATTTACATTGCCAAAGTGTTATAACGAGGCATCTCATATGCTTGAATATTGGATGGACAAGTCAGAATATGAACAGATATTTGAGGTGCAGGATAACAAGAGCATTAAGGTAATTAATACTGATAATTGCCCGGAAGTATATTCTCTGGAGGTAAATGCGAATCGTAAAATTTACCGGACTGGGTTCCTTAAGGATAATCATTTTACATTTCCGGAAGGCGTGAAGTGGGAAGATATACGACCTCATATACAGTTATTGCACCGTGCAGAAAATGTAGTTGCACTGCCGGGGACAGGTTTTATTTACCGGACGAACGTGCCGGGACAGATTACAGCAGGAACCGGAGCAGGAAGGCTGGATGTTATAAAAGTATTTCATGATGTGTTAGATGAAGTGGATAGGTCTGATTATTCCAGAGCAGAGACAGCACAGATTGTTAATTTAATGTGTAAATATTCCTTTTGGATGCTGGATATGACGAATACAGAATATATTCATGCCCTGCTGGAGGGGCTGCATCAGGTTTTTCTGAGACTTTCACAGGAGCAGATCAGCGCTTTCCTGGATTATAAGTGGAAAGACGCACAGGAAAAAAATAAAAAAGAGGCGTTCATGGAGTTTATCAGAAGTGACAGATATGCACAGCTTGCATTATATGAAGAGCGCAACAATATGTATCGTTATTGGCTTCTTCATGGTGCGAGAAAGGGAAATATTCTCACCAGAGGAATTCAATGTATAAAAGATAGCGGATTAAAGTACACATTAAAATTGATGATGAAAAAAATGATAGGACATGGTAATTAAAATGGAAGAATTAGAAATGTTTTGTGCATTACATCAGGATATTGGTAAGGCGGTTATTGTAATTGGTGAGTGCGGATTCGAACGACTGGAGGAAATATTTAGCTTTACAAATATGTCGGATTGTACTTTGGTGTTTTCATGGACCAAAAAGGATATTTTAGTCTTAAAAGAACGTTTATGGAATGACCAGGCGAGAGGTATAATCACATTGCCTGAGAAACTTTCATTTTTATCCTATTATGAATTTGATGGAATGGAAGAAGAATGGGGCTTATATCCGGTAAATTGCAGTGGTCATGAGCTTCTTGCAATGATAAAATATGAGCCGGCATACATTGTTGGTTCTATCAAAGAGGGACAGATAAGCGCATATAAGATATGGGAGAAATGCAGAAATACTTGTAAGGAAATTCATTTAAAAACATGGAGAGCAGAAAGACCTCCTGTATCGCTTGATTGGAAAAAGGACAGCTATGAGAAGGAACTGAGTATTGTTTTCCCGGTTTATAATGTTGAAAACTATATAGAACAGTGTATCAGAAGTGTTACTGCCTGGAAAGCAGATTATGTTGAGTTTTTATTTGTGAGTGATGGATCAAAGGATGCCTCGGCTGATATTATAAGAAAATATGCCAGAAATGACAAGCGTATTTTATTGATTGAAAAAGAGAATGGCGGTTGTGCGTCTGCAAGACAGATGGGACTGGAAAGGGTAAGAGGCAGGTATGTAGGGTTTATTGACCCGGATGATTTTATCGAAATCAATATGTTTCATAAACTTCTTAGAAAAGCGATGGAAGGAAATTTTGATATTAGTCTGTGTGGATATAAGGAATATTATGAAAATTCCGGTTTAAGCAGAAATGCAGAAGATTATATAGTACAGCCTTACATTGATGGATGCTATGATGCGAATAAGATTAAGGAATTAGTGACTTATAGCAGAGTGGCAATCTGGAGAGGAATTTACAGAACAGAATTTTTAAGACAGAACAATATTCATTTTTACACGAATATTAAAAGATTTGATGATCTTCCGTTTAAGGTAGAAACGTTTGCATTTGCAAAATCCGTTGTGATGCTTCCGGAAAATTTATATTATTACAGATTAGAGCGGGAAGGACAGGACGTTGCAGCAAATGACCAGCGGTTATATGTTCATTTTGATATATTTGCATATTTGGATCAGTCGATAGGAAGAACAGGAAATCAGCAGTTAATAGATTATTACCAGATGTGTAAATTGCAAACGCACAGGTATGCACTTGAAAAGATACAGGATAAATATAAAAAGGAGTATCTGGACAGGGCAAGAAAAGATTTGTCGGCACTAATGAATGAGCAGAGAACCTATACAATGACGTGTATTTTACTTGGAAATGAAGTGGCAGAGGATTTCAGGACAATAATGCAGGAATAAAAAATGAACAGAGTGTCTATTGCAGTTAATATATGCACCTATAAACGTGAAAAGTACATAAAAAAAATAACAGATAAAATAGAGGTCTCTCTTTTTTGCCGGAACGATGTGAAAAGCCGGTATTTTGGATTTTTACAAGTCTATATTATAGACAATGCGTGTGAATTGGAAGAGTCTGATTCGGAATTTATTCATTTGATACATAATCCGAGGGGAAATGTAGGCGGATCAGGTGGGTATCAGTATGGAATTGAAGTAATCAGAAATGCGGGAAAAGACTTTACACATGTCGTGTTTATGGATGATGATGTCGAATTTGATATATCCTGTTTTTACAAATTATTTGATTTCCTTCAGATGGTTGACAAAGAAAATGCGGACAGACCGGTAGCTGGCAGGATGTTCCGGATGGATAACAGACAGATACAATATACGGCGGCAGAAATCTGGAATGCAGGAAACATCCGTCATGTGGGCTTGAATAAGAGCATAGAAGAGATACAGAAAGAGCCGGATGTTGAATGGAACAGTGGGGCTGAGTATGGGGGCTGGTGGTTCTGCTGCTTTCCATACGAATTTGTCAGAGAAAATGATGTGCTTCCTTTTTTCATTCATTGCGATGATGTGGAGTATGGACTAAGATGCGGACGTCCGCCAATTATTATAAAAGGTGTACAGGTCTGGCATGAAACATTTGAACATCGTCAGACACCAATTATGCTATACTATGATACCAGAAATCCGCTGTTTGTGAATGAAGTATATGGCTTGGATGAGGACAGACAGGCAGTGCTGGACAAATGGAAGCAGAAGATATCACTGTATCATGTTAATAAGGATTTTATATCTGAATATTATGTCATAAAAGCAATGGATGATTATTTGAAAGGTCTGCCGTGGCTATACAAGGTAGATCCTGCAAGAAATCATAGTAAATTGCAAAAAACAAAGATATATAAAGTGAAAAATTCTGTGCTGTGGAGAATTGTGGTGCATAAGTATAGAAGAAAATATAAAATGTAAAGGAGATAAAAAGTGATGTATGATTATTTAGTAGTTGGAGCTGGGCTTTTTGGTGCTGTATTTGCACACGAAGCTAAGAAAAACGGGAAGTCTGTTTTAGTAATTGATAAAAGACCAAATATAGCAGGAAATATATACACAGAAAAAGTAGAGGGCATTAATTTTCATAAATATGGAGCACACATATTTCATACGAATGATACTGGAGTGTGGAATTATATAACGCAATTTGCTACATTTAACCGGTTCACAAATTCTCCGGTTGCGAATTACAAAGGGGAATTATATTCTATGCCGTTTAATATGTACACGTTTAATAAAATGTGGGGAGTAGTAACACCGGAAGAGGCAGCAGAGAAAATTGAGGAACAGAAAAGCGAGATAACAGGAGAACCAAAGAATCTGGAAGAACAGGCTATTTCCCTCGTTGGCAGAGACATTTATGAAAAGCTTGTAAAGGGTTATACAGAAAAGCAGTGGGGAAGAGACTGTAAGGAATTACCGGCATTTATTATAAAAAGGCTTCCGGTTCGACTGACCTTTGACAATAATTATTTCAATGCACTGTATCAGGGAATACCGGTAGGCGGCTATACGAAAATGGTTGAAAATATGCTGGATGGAATAGAAGTGCGTTTAAATGTAGATTTCTTAAAGGAAAGAGAAAAATACGAAGCGTTGGCAGACAGGATAATTTATACAGGTGCCATCGATGCATATTTTGATTATGCATTGGGAAATTTGGAATACCGGTCTGTTCGGTTTGAAAACGAGGTTTTAGATATTCCGAATTTTCAGGGAAATGCGGCTGTAAATTACACAGACAGAGAAACTCCGTGGACAAGGATTATCGAACACAAATGGTTTGAGTTTGGAAAGGATGAAGCTGGAAATGACCTTCCGAAAACAGTGATCAGTAAAGAGTACAGCTCGGAATGGAAGCCGGGTGATGAACCTTATTATCCGGTAAATGACGAGAAGAATAATAAGCTTTATCAGGACTACAAAAAAATGTCTGAGAAAGAGGAAAAGGTTATTTTTGGTGGCAGATTGGGAGAATACAAATACTATGATATGGATGTGACAATCAGGTCTGCACTTAATTTAGCTGAGTCACTTTTAAAATAAAGAAGAAGCATTAAATAAGAAAGAGGTAGCTACAAGATGAGTTTACGTATGCAGATATATAACGAATTAGTTAATAAGCATAGCGGTATTCGTGAAAGATATATGGAAGTTCATTGTAAACAGACCCCTTTTTCGAAGATAAATTCTTATTTTGTTTTATTATGGTTGAATGTTCGCTATTATATATTGAAAGACTGGACATTAGATTATATAAAAATAGTGAGAGAAAATGAGCAGAAAAACCTTAAGACAGATGTGCCGGAATCTCTTTTCACTACGGAATATTCAGCTACACATATTCTGGAGGCAGTTAAGGACTATGACATTATATCATTCGATATTTTTGATACTCTGATTTTTAGACCTTTTTCTGCACCAACAGATTTATTTGACTATCTGGCAGAAGAGATTGGGATATTAGATTTTAAATCGGTTCGAATAGTGCAGGAGTGGAAAGCCAGACAGGATAAATTTGCTGTTTCAGGAAGCTATGAGGTCACGCTGGAAGAAATCTGGAACAGGATAGAGTGCGAGACTGGCTATCCGGCTGGGAAAGGAAGAAATCTGGAAGAGGAATTAGAGCAGAGATTTTGCTATGCAAATCCGGTAATGCAGACGGTTTTTAAGGAATTACAGCGTAGAAAAAAGACTATCATCATAACCTCTGATATGTACTTATCAGAAGACTTTCTGGAAAAGTTGCTTGCACAAAATGGCTATTCTGGTATTCAGAAGCTATACATATCAAGTGAATATACTGCTGGAAAGTCAGACGGTACTATATATGAATATGTGAAGGAAGATTTTGAAAAAGAGAAAATAATTCATATTGGCGATAATGAGATCAGCGATATCACAAATGCTAAAAAGGCAGGATTGGCAGTTTTTTATTATCCAAATGTAAATAAACATTCGAAAGCTTACCGGGCATATGATATGAGTCTTATGGTTGGAGCCGCATATCGGGGGATTGTAAATAATCACATGTATTGTGGTAACAATTCGTATTCTATGGAATATGAATACGGATATATATATGGGGGATTATTTGTATTAGGTTATTGTACCTTCATTCATGATTATTATAAAAAGAATGGGATTGACAAAATTCTTTTTCTGTCTAGGGATGGAGATATCATAAAACAGGTGTATAATAAGTTGTATCAGGAAGATTCTACGGAATATGCGTATTGGTCGAGAAAAGCGGCTACAAAGCTAATGGCAGAGGATGACAGGCATGACTATTTTAGAAGATTTATTGAACATAAGGTAAATCAACAGTATAAGATAGCTGAAATTCTTGAAGCAATGGAATTGCAGGAGCTTGGCAGAGAATTAGTCGGACTGGATGTATCAGAGTATCTTACAGATAGTAATCAATCGAAACTGAGAAAATTTATTGAGTCTAAATGGGAATGTGTTATAAAAAAATATAAAGAACAGCACAAGGCAGCAAAAAGATATTATGAGGACATTTTAACCGGATGCAAAAGAGCCGTAGCGGTTGACATTGGATGGGCTGGAAGTGGAGCAATGACACTTCGACATCTGGTGGAGCAGGAATGGTATATACCTTGTGAAATTATTGGCTTGATTGCAGGAACAAATACAGTACATAATTCAGAGCCAGATGCGTCAGAACCTTTTTTACAGAGTGGCAAGTTAGTTGCCTATCTGTATTCTCAGAGCCATAACAGAGATCTATTGAAAAAACATGATCCGAATAAGGATTACAATGTATTCTGGGAATTGCTACTGTCATCTCCGACACCACAGTTTTCTGGATTCCAGAGCGGAAATGCGTGCAGGGAAAAGACAGAAGACAGATATCTGCCGGATTTAGATATTACATTGCAATTCGGAAAGTATGATGCAAATCAGGAAGGAATAAAGGAGATACAACAAGGAATTTTAGATTTTGCTGCAGATTATAAGGAACATTTCAAAGATTTTCCATATATGTTCAACATCAGTGGCAGAGACGCATATGCACCGATGCTCGTTGCGGCGAGCCATAACGAAAAGTATCTGAAAGCAATTGAGAAAAAGTTTGATTTGGAGATAAATGTAAATTAGTTTTTCTACGAGGGAGAAAGAGTATGAGTAAAAACATAAAGAAATGGTTCATTTGTTGTTTGGTTTTATCTTTATTATTTACATCATTTCCTCAGATGTCAGTGTGGGCTGAGAATACGGAGCAGCCTGCGCAAAGTGAGGTATCTGAGGGAGAAGAGTGTGTAGTGTCGGCTGAAGCTGATACGGAAGAAACTGGTGTGTCAGAAGAACCGGTTGTGTCCGTAGAAGAAGTGGCACCTTTTGTGATTTTAGCTGATGGTGAGACATTACCACAGACAAAAGCAGATGAGGTGTCTGTACTTTCGGATGATGTGGTGCAGCTTGAGACAGAAGATGCGTTATATCAGTATCTAAAAGAACAGGTTGTTGTAAGAAATAGTCAGATAACGGTCAGTGTACCGGTTGAGATAAATAATAAGGTCGGACCAATCAATGCAATGACATCAGCACAGGAATATACGGAAGCCTGCACAGGACAGGAAGGGGATGCTCTTAAGTATGGAGGAATCGGATATAGTGTCAGTACGACAAGTTATTCAGATGCTGCAAGAGTAACTTATACGTATTATATGAATTATTATACAACCGCAGAGCAGGAGAAACAGTTGACAAGTGCTGTGACAAGTGCGTTAGCTTCATTGAATTTAAATGGAAAAACAGAAGCAGAGAAGGTAGTTGCCATTCATAATTATATCTGTGACCATGTGGATTATGATTATGATGGATTAAGTGACAGCAGTAATACAGTAAAATACACAGCATATGGTGCATTGTGCAATGGAAAGGCAGTCTGCAATGGCTATGCAGTGCTTTTTTACCGGATGTGTAAAGAAGCTGGACTGTCTGTGCGGATTATCTCCGGAACCGCAAATGGTGGTTCACATGCATGGAATATTGTTAAAGTAGGAGATGTATATTACGCTGTAGATTCAACATGGGATGGTCAGGATGCACAGACACTCGATCAATATCTGTTGAAAAGTGAAAAAGATTTCTCTGCTGATCATACAAGGAGTGCAGAATATACGACAGAAGAATTTAACGATGCATATCCTATGGCGCTAAATTCATATTATGAAAAAACTTTCAATGATTCATTAAATCGTGATAATCCACAATATGATAATGTGGCACTTGACGGTACAACGGTTGCAACTGTTTCTTTCTCAAAACCGAAAATTTTGATTTACTTTAGTACACAATGTGGCTATTCTCAGGCAACCATTGGAGAAATTTCAAAGAATACATATACTGGTGCAGATATTGTAGCAGTTGCTGTTAATACAACTTCTGTTGATGATGTTACGGCGTTTAAAAATACATATGGCAATGATGATATTTGTTTTGCGTATAAGAATGTTGAGGATTCTCCGATAGCTCAGAACCAGATGTGGAGTTATGTTCATATGAATACTTCTGCAACGCATATATCTTTTCCTGTGATCGTTTACATTGACAGTAATAATAAAGTGCAAAATGTGACGACCGGTTATCAGGCATTGTCAGATATAGAAGAAAATATGCAGCATTATTGCGGCGTGATAAGCGATGGAAATGTATATACAATCAAGTATAATCCGAATGGAGGTACCGGAGACAGTATTAGAAAAACATATCCGGTAAATACAACCGCAGTTGTAGAAGAATGCACTTATGCGAAAGATGGATACAGCTTCAGCGGATGGAATACAAAAGCGGATGGAAGTGGAACAGGCTATAAGCCGGGAGACGCGATTTCCAGTCCAAAGAGTAATATTGTTTTGTATGCACAGTGGAATGCGAATGTGACACTGGACAATGTTGTATTAGGGAAATTTGTAAATATAGGTAATGGCGTACAGATAAATTGGAAAGAGGTGGCAAATGCAGAGAGTTACCGGATAGGAAGAAGAGCGGAAAACGGCAAATGGAAGGTTTTGACAAACAGCGCAACAGGAAGCAGCTACACGGATACCACAGCCGAGGACGGAGTGACGTACTATTATACAGTAAGGGCAATAAATGGTAGCGTGGTAAGTGCATCCTATGATACGAAGAAGAGCATTACATGTGTGAGAAGCCTTGGAAAGGTTGAACTGCAGGAATTTAAAAACACAAGCAGTGGAGTAGAGGTAAACTGGAAAGAGGTGGCAAATGCAGAGAACTACCGGGTAGGGAGAAGAGCGGAAAACGGCAAATGGAAGGTTCTGACAAACAGCGCAACAGGAAGCAGCTACACGGATACCACAGCCGAGGACGGAGTGACGTACTATTATACAGTAAGGGCAATAAATGGTAGCGTGGTAAGTGCATCCTATGATACGAAGAAGAGCATTACATGTGTGAGAAGCCTTGGAAAGGTTGAACTGCAGGAATTTAAAAACACAAGCAGTGGAGTAGAGGTAAACTGGAAAGAGGTGGCAAATGCAGAGAACTACCGGGTAGGGAGAAGAGCGGAAAACGGCAAATGGAAGGTTCTGACAAACAGCGCAACAGGAAGCAGCTACACGGATACCACAGCCGAGGACGGAGTGACGTACTATTATACAGTAAGGGCAATAAATGGTAGCGTGGTAAGTGCATCCTATGATACAAATAAATCAATTACCTATAAAAAGCTTTCTGTTGAAATTCCACAGACAACATTTTCTAAGACAAGCGGCAACGTGACCTTCAAGGTGCAGTATCCGGAGAACATAACATGTGGAGTGCCTACGACTTTCAAGTTGTCTTCAGAGGGAACTACAGACAAGGTACAATATGCTTTATATAGTCTGACAACAGAAGATGGAACAATTGTTTATGATACAAGTTATGGGTCTAATGGAAAGTTTTTTTCGAAAGATAGCTTTGATTTCACATTTTATGCTTCTGGAACATACTATATTCGTTTTGCAATCATGGATACAGGAGTGTCTCCGTATGTATGGTTTAACACAGGTTTATATGGCATAAAACTTGTAATTGATGATAAAGGTTATCCGACAGTAGAAAATGTCGTAGCGGATTTAAAAGCGCAGTGTGAGAAAACGTGCACAACGGATTACGAGAAGGCAGTTTGGTTTAATGACTGGCTGGTTGAAAATTGTCGTTATGATTTCAGCTATTCTTATTGTGCGCCTGAGGGAGCATTAGCCAGAGGATTAGGAACCTGTGAGGCATATCATAGAGCATACGTGATGCTTTTGAATTCGGTTGGAATAGCAACAGATAGAATTTCTGGAGATGGTCATGTATGGACAGGTGTTCAATTAGATGGTAATTGGTATCATATTGATACAACCTGGGATGATGCCGGTTATGAGGATAATAGTGTAGATCTTCAGCATTTATATTTTGGATTAAATGATGAATTGATGAATCAGATTCATAGTTCAGTTACTTCATCTAATGGAATTAGTGCACATTCTTTAGAAGATAATTATTTTATTAAAACTGGTAAAATAAAAAAATGGTCAGATCAGTATGTGAGCACTATCAGGGAGCATTTGAATAATGGAGAGAACACATTTGATATCACAATAAATGATTCTATGATAGATTCTTATAAACAGATTATTTATTATCTGGTCGCATATCAGTTGTCTAATACTGATTGGAGTGGAGATAGGCTTGTGGTAACATATTCTGAGAATATATTACATTGTGTTGTAGAGTAGATAGAAACATAAAATGGAGAATAATCAATTGTTTTTAATAGAAAAGCACTGATTAAATGTAAAAAATGTCAAAAAAAAACAATGAATTTTCAATAGAAGAATATACATCTATACGGGCAGAATTAATTGAACGTATAAAAATTATGAATTCACAAGAGGCATCGGCATTGGTTGCAATTATTACCTCATGGGCTGCTGGGTTTACATTTGCAAATGAAATTTTAACAAAAAAATTTATTATGCTGGACTCATTTGGAACAGTTGTTTTTCAATGTTTACAAACATTTATTTTTTTAATTCCCATTTTTTATTTTGTTCCATTAGCTATTAAAAGTGGTGAGAATCTAACACAAATGGTTTCTTTATCTGCATATATTAGAGTATTTTATGATTATCCGTTTCAAAAAAAATATAAAAAAATGAATTGGGAAACATCAAACAATTTATTAAGTGTTGTAAATACAGATAAAAAAGAAAAAAGTGTTATTTTGAAGATGAGTAATGAGGAATATACAATACTCGCAATATCTTCATATTTGATATATAAGTTTTTTGAGGTAATTTCAATAAAACAATTGATTCAATTTGTGAATGAAAGAGAGATTACAACTAATGTATATATAATAATTATTTTGATGTATGTAATTTTTAATATAACGTCAATTGGTTTAATTTTTTTGATTCACAAATCTTCGTCAACGAAAAATACAATGATGGATAAAACAAAGATATATGTTAATGCGTATTTAAATAGAGCCATTGAATTAGGGGTTATAGATGAGAAAATGTTGAAAAATGCAATTGATGAACTAAATCCTGAAAAGGATATGATTATAAGAGAATTTTTGTAAAAAAGTTAAAAATTTTGAGAAAAAAAGAAATATTTTTTTATTGCAAAACTTTTATTTTTGAACTTAATTTTGTATTCAGAAAATATATGACAAATTATGTTGAATAATATAACTATATTATTGATTACAGAATAAATATAAAAAGAGAATGAGTTGGAGGTTTGATTTTGTGAGTGATATTACAGTTGTTGTTGGATATATTATAATTATCTTTATAATGTGCAAAGCTTGGAATTGGCATGTAATGAAGCAATATACGAAGCAAAAAGAGAAGAAATTAAGTTTTGCAAAGATTTTTTGTGAAAAATATTTAGAAAAAATAGAAATAGTTGGAACTGGAAATGATGGGAATAGTGATTTTGATGTTTTGGATGCTATAGGAAAAATAGAGTTGCCTAATAATGTGAGGATTAAAGTCTAATGAACAAAGTAGTTTATAAATTATAGAATAAAGTAGTAAAAATAATAGGCATATTAGATATTAAGTTATCTGATATGCTCTATTTGTTATACAGTACGTTGCAGGAGGCGCAAATGAAAAAAACAAATCAAGCGAATTTAAAAAGAAGAATAACAATAATGCTTATAATCACACTTTTCTTGATGCCAAGTTTAGTTGTTGGATGTGGAAAGAAAAATGTAAACACAGTAAGTGTAAAAGAAGATGCATTGGAAGAAGAAGCAGAAGAAAGTGAGAAAATAGAGCAAGAGACAGAAATAGTTGAGACAGAAAATGAGGAGAAAAAAGATTTAGGAACATTTGTATTATATTTCAGCGGAATTGATGTTTGGGGATGGACAGATACAAAAAGCAGAAGTGATGTTAATATTATTGCCGCAGTCAATACAGAGACAAGACATGTTCAGCTGATTAATACACCGAGGGATTATTTTGTTGAGATGCCAATTAGTAATGGGGCAAAGGATAAGCTTACGCATGCTGGACTATATGGTGTTGAGAATTCGGTTGGAACACTTGAAAAGCTATATGATATTGATATTGATTATTATCTTAGAGTTAATTTTTCTGGATTTGAAGCTATTATTGATATATTGGGTGGCGTAGATGTTTATTCAGAGTATGATTTTACAGTTGATCCAATTAAGCATTATACAGAAGGATATAATCATTTGACAGGATTAGAGGCATTGGCTTTTGTAAGAGAAAGGCATGCCTTTGCATCAGGTGATAATCAGAGAGGACGTAACCAGATGGCGATGCTTCAGGCATTGATTAAAAAAGTGTGCTCAATAGAATTTCTTGAAAATTATAATGAAGTTATGGATGAACTTACTGATATGTATAGGACGAATATACCAGATGAACTGTTGAAAGATTTGGTTTTTAATCAGTTGATGGATGGCACAGAGTGGACTGTTGATATTTATTCGGTTACTGGAAGTGGCGGAAGTGAGAAAACCTACTCGGCACCAAATTCAGCAGCATATGTTATGATTCCAAATGATAGTGATGTCGCACAGGCAAAGAGCCTGATAGAGGCTGTTTTAAATGAAACACCATAGATGAATATTCAAAGGAAAGAAAATTTAAATGATACAATCCAGAAAGAATTTATTGCATGGGTGCAGAGTGCCCAGAACAGTGATTTTAAGTGTTTTATCAGTTGAATACATAATACTTTTTTACAGTAGTTTGCAGAGGTTACAGGGAATATTATTATTTATTGGGTATTTTTTGCTGACAGTTGCGATAACTTGTAATAATCATGGAAGAAATGTACAAGTGAAGTATGAGCAGGAGCTGAGCTTAATCTTAAAATGTGTAGCTGCTAATCTTATTTTGAGTGTATTTATGTGCGCTGTATATGTAGATAATTGCATGCCATATATGATTAGATTGGGGATTTTGCTTATACTTCAATTACTAAGTATTGTTATCATGTGCGAAATAGTAATGAGGATTACTATTGAAAATTATAAGGGAAAGCGTTTGTATTTATATCAGGAGAAGACAATAGATATTTCATCGATTCCACAGGCAGAATCAATGTCAGTAGATAAAGTCTCAATGGAAATTATCAAACAAAAAATAAAGGAATATGATGAAGTGTATTTGTTTGATCTTTCAGCAGAAAAGAGAAATGATTTATTAAAGATTTGTTTTAAGACAAACAGACCGGTTTATTTTACTACAAAATTATCAGATATGGAGCTCAGAGCGGCAGGATTGGCACAAGATGGAGAAACACCGATATTTTATAGGCAGGCAGGACGAATAGGTGGAATTTCTGCTGCTTTAAAGAGACTTTTTGATATTTTATTTTCAGGTGTACTTCTTGTTATATTAGCTCCATTATTTGGCATTATTGCATTATGCATAAAATTGGATGATGGAGAAAATGTATTTTATTATCAGACAAGATGCACGCGTGGAATGAAAAAGTTTCAAATTATAAAGTTTCGGAGTATGGTTGTTGGAGCTGAAAAATTTGCGGGGGCACAGTTGGCTCAAAATAGAGATCCAAGAATGACTCGTGTAGGTTATATTTTGAGAAAGTATAAGCTGGATGAATTGCCACAGTTAATTAATATATTAAAAGGAGAGATGAGTTTTGTAGGTCCGAGACCAGAAAGACCGGAACTAATAGAGGAAATAGCGGAAAAAGTTCCGGAATTTACATTTCGAACGACAGTGAGAGCTGGATTGACTGGTTATGCGCAGGTGCATGGAGATTATCATACAGAATTTTTAGATAAATTAAAATGGGATTTGATGTATATTGAAAATTATTCATTAATGCTAGATTTAAAAATTCTTTTGATGACCATTCCAGTTGTATTGAAAGGAACAGATGATGTGAAAAGAAAGCATTTCTTTTATTGACAAATGAATTTCATATGTTAAAATAAATCATGTTAAAAGCATAAAATATGACGTTGACGAGGAGTATTAAGAACGAAAAAGTGTCAGAGAGCTGTCGGATGGTGCAAGACAGTATTTGGAAGTTCCCAACTCGCCTCTGAGTTTTCTGATTGAAATGAAAAAACAAGTAGGTCAGAACGTGTGATTCGCGTTAAGAATGTGAGTGCGTATTTGGATGAATCGTTCATCCTGCGAATGAGAGTGGTACCACGGAGTGAACAGATATCTTCGTCTCTTTTTGGAGACGGAGATTTTTTATGTAACAGGAAACTTTGTCTTATTACCACAAAATCCACAAAATCATGGATCATGCTTGATAAAAAAGAAGGAGGAATACCATGGCAGAACTTTATAACCATAAGGTAGTCGAAAAAAAATGGCAGAAAGTCTGGGATGATGAGAAAGCTTTTGCAGCAACCAATGACTTTACAAAACCAAAATATTATGCATTAGTTGAGTTCCCATATCCATCAGGACAGGGACTTCACGTAGGTCATCCAAGACCTTACACGGCACTTGATATTGTAGCTAGAAAGAGAAGAATGCAGGGATACAACGTACTCTATCCAATGGGATGGGATGCATTCGGACTTCCAACCGAAAACTATGCAATCAAGAACAAAATCCACCCGAAGATCGTAACAGAGAAGAACGTGGCAAGATTCAAAGATCAGCTTCATTCGCTCGGTTATTCTTTTGACTGGGACAGAGAGATCAACACCACAGATCCAAATTATTATAAATGGACACAGTGGATTTTCTTAAAACTTTTCAAAGCAGGTTTGGCTTACAAGAAAGAAATGCCAATTAACTGGTGTACTTCCTGTAAAGTAGGTCTTGCAAACGAAGAAGTTGTAAACGGTGTCTGCGAGCGTTGTGGAGCTCCGGTTGTCCGCAAAGTAAAAAGTGAGTGGATGTTAAAGATCACAGATTACGCAGAGAAACTAATTGAAGGATTAGATCATGTGGATTATATCGAGCGTGTAAAAGTTTCCCAGAAGAACTGGATCGGTAAATCCATGGGTGCTGAAGTTGATTTCTCTATTAAAGGAAAAGAAGATAAACTTCGTGTATACACAACCCGCTGCGATACATTATTCGGTGTTACTTACATGGTTGTATCCCCAGAGCATCCGATTATTGATAAGTACCAGAGTGAGATCAAAAACTGGGATGAGATCGTGGCATACCGCGAGGAAGCTGCAAAGAAATCTGATTTTGAACGTGCAGAACTTGCAAAAGACAAGACCGGTGTATGCATTGACGGTCTGACAGCAGTAAACCCTGTAAACGGAAAAGAGATTCCGGTCTGGATCTCTGACTATGTATTAATGTCCTATGGTACAGGTGCGATCATGGCAGTGCCGGCACATGACGAGCGTGACTGGGAATTTGCAAAGAAATTCAATCTTCCAATGATCCAGGTTGTTGCAAAGAACGGAGAGAAAGTAGACATCAATGAGGCTGCATTTACAGATGTTGCAACAGGTGTTCTGATCAACTCAGACTTTATTAACGGACTTGAAGTAAAAGATGCAAAAGCAAAGATGATCGCATTCTTAGAGGAAAAAGGCATTGGAACAGCCAAGACAAATTATAAATTAAGAGACTGGGTATTCTCGCGTCAGAGATACTGGGGTGAACCGATTCCAATCGTACATTGTGATAAATGCGGATATGTTCCAATCGATGAGAGTGAACTTCCATTAATGTTACCGGAAGTTGACAGCTACATGCCGACAGATAACGGTGAATCACCACTGGCAGCAATGACTGACTGGGTTAACACAACCTGTCCTTGCTGTGGCGGACCAGCTAAGAGAGAGACCGATACCATGCCTCAGTGGGCAGGATCCTCCTGGTATTTCTTAAGATATACCGATCCACACAACGATGAGGCGCTTGCAAGCCCGGAAGCATTAAAATACTGGATGCCGGTTGACTGGTATAACGGTGGTATGGAGCATACAACCTTACATTTACTGTACTCCAGATTCTGGCATAAATTCCTCTATGATGAGGGTGTTGTTCCTTGCCCGGAACCATATCAGAAGAGAACTTCCCACGGTATGATCCTCGGTGAGAACGGTGAGAAGATGTCAAAATCCAGAGGAAATGTCGTAAATCCGGATGATATTGTAAGAGAATACGGTGCAGATACTTTGAGAACTTACGAGATGTTCATCGGAGCTTTCGATTTAAGCGCTTCCTGGTCGGAAGATGGCGTTAAAGGCTGCCGTCGTTTCTTAGAGCGTGTATGGAAATTACAGGATCTTATGACTGACGAAGAAGGTTATTCTGCTGATATGGAGACAAAGATGCATCAGACTATCAAGAAAGTAAGCAGCGATTTCGAGAATCTGAAGTACAATACTGCAATTGCAGCAATGATGGCACTTATCAATGACTTTTATAAGAAAAATGCGATTACAAGGGGAGAATTTAAAACATTAATTACTTTATTGAACCCAGTTGCTCCACATATCACTGAGGAGTTATGGCAGATTGCAGGTTTCGAAGGAAAAGTTTATCAGACAGCCTGGCCTGAATTTGACGAGGCTAAGACCGTTGAGAGTTCTGTGGAAATCGCAGTCCAGATCAATGGTAAGACCAAGGGAACACTTTCCATTGGAAAAGACGATGCAAAAGAGGATGTCATTGCAAAAGCAAAAGAAGCGATTGCAGATAAACTCACGGGAAATATCGTAAAAGAGATTTATGTACCGGGACGTATCGTGAATATTGTTATGAGATAAGAAAAAATGCCGTGGCAGCTGCCACGGCGTTTTTCCTTGCATAGGAAATTGCTTCCTATGCAAGAAAAATGCTCCACAAGGATGCGACTGATGCGCAGAAGAATTATGCAAGCTAAAGCTTGCGCGCATCAGCGTCCTACCGGTAAGTCTTGTAAAAATGAATAAATTCCGCAAGTGATTTAGAAGGCTTGGTTGTTGTCTTGTATGCAAAACCGACTTCACGTTTGTGGATTGGAAAGCCAAGTGGAATTTCCACGAGAGTTCCGTTTTCCAAATCTTCCCGGACAAAGTTCTTGATGACACATGCAACACCGACACCGATGCGGGCAAAATCGATCAGAAGATCCATGTCAGAAATATCGATTGAATCTTTGATGATAATCTGATTTTCCTGTAAATAATCATCAATGTACTGTCTTGTCATATTGTTTTTATCAAGCAGCATGAGCGTGGAACTCTGTAAAATATGATCTTTCTGAATCCCTCTTGCTTTCAGGTTTCGCAGATAATCTTTGGCTGCAACGAAAATGTCTTCAATTTCCTCCAAAAAGTCAAAATGAATATTTTTCAGATTTTCCGGTTTCCCGATCAGACCGATATCAATTTTGTTATCTTCCAGCAGTTTTAAGGTATCATTGGTGGACTGGCAGGAGATGGAAATGGAAATATGCGGGTTCTGCCGGATAAATTCTTTCAGGTAAGGCAGAAGCAGATATTTGCAGAGCGTGGAGCTGACACCGATTTTTAAGTGTCCGACACCGAGCTCGATGGAACGTTTTAATTTTTCTTCGCCCATGGTCAGGGTCTCAAACGCCTCACTGACATGCTCATAGAGCAGTTTTCCCTCATCGGTCAGAACAACGCCGCGGGAACTTCTGGAAAAAAGTTTGCAGCCAACGCTTTCCTCCAGCTTCTGGATGGATTTACTGATCGCAGGCTGGCTGATATAAAGCTCCTTTGCAGCTTTTGAGATATTTCCGGTGTTTGCAACTGTATAAAAAATACGGTAAGAGGATAAATTCTGATTCATAAAAACTCCTTTTTGTTATCTGATGGATATAGTATATCATAAAACATAGTTATGGTAAATATGTTTATTATGTATTTGTATTATAATATTACCTATGCTACAATGAATACAAGTAAAAGGAACTGTGAGAAATGAGAATATCACGGGAATATAAACAGAGTAATTGTTTTGATGATTTATGATAACAGCAGGGAATCGGAATAATTACGTGAAGGAGGATTTTATCATGGGAATGACAATGACGCAGAAAATCCTGGCGGCACATGCAGGGCTTCCATCTGTAAGTGCAGGACAGTTGATCGAGGCAGAATTGGATTTAGTTCTTGGAAATGACATTACATCACCGGTGGCTATCCATGAGATGGATAAGATGAAAGTGGACGGTGTGTTTGATAAAGATAAAGTAGCACTGGTTTTGGATCATTTTGTTCCAAACAAGGATATTAAATCAGCAGAGCACTGTAAATGCGTGCGGGAATTTGCGTGCAGACATGACATTACCAACTATTTTGATGTAGGGGAGATGGGAATTGAACATGCGCTGCTCCCGGAAAAAGGACTTACCGTGGCAGGAGATGTAATCATTGGTGCAGACTCCCATACCTGTACTTACGGAGCACTTGGAGCATTCTCTACCGGTGTCGGAAGTACGGATATGGCGGCAGGAATGGCAACCGGAAAGGCATGGTTTAAAGTTCCGTCTGCAATGAAGTTTAATCTGACTGGAAAACCGGCTAAGTGGATCAGTGGAAAAGACATTATTTTACATATTATCGGAATGATCGGTGTGGATGGTGCACTTTACAAATCGATGGAATTTGTGGGTGATGGAATTCAGTATCTGACGATGGATGATCGTTTTACAATTGCAAATATGGCGATCGAAGCAGGTGGAAAGAACGGTATTTTCCCTGTGGATGACCTTGCAAAACAGTACATGGAAGAACATTCCAAACGTCCTTACGTTGTTTATGAAGCAGATGAGGATGCGGAATATGATGCGGAATATACGATTGATTTAAGCACCTTAAAACCAACCGTTTCATTTCCGCATTTACCTGAAAATACAAGAACGATCGATGAAGTCGGAGATGTGAAAATTGATCAGGTTGTGATCGGTTCCTGTACCAATGGCCGTATGGATGATCTTAGGATTGCAGCTTCCGTGTTAAAAGGCAAGAAAGTGAAAAAAGGACTTCGCGTAATCGTGATTCCGGCAACACAAAAGATTTATCTGCAGGCAATGGAAGAGGGACTGTTAAGAACCTTTATCGAGGCAGGAGCGGTTGTCAGCACACCAACCTGTGGACCATGTCTTGGAGGATATATGGGAATCCTTGCGGCAGGCGAGCGTTGTGTATCTACAACAAACCGGAACTTTGTAGGTCGTATGGGACATGTGGATTCGGAAGTATATCTTGCGAGCCCGGCAGTTGCAGCGGCAAGTGCAGTCACAGGTAAGATTTCCAGCCCGGAAGAGGTTATGTAAAACAAGGGAGGCTAAATCCTCTGCTCACCAGAGGGTTCGCATTTTGCTTCGCAAAACAAGGAGGATTATATGAAAGCAGCATGTGGTCATGTATTTAAATATGGAGACAATGTCGATACAGATGTTATTATTCCGGCAAGATACTTAAATTCTTCAGATCCGAAAGAACTTGCAACACACTGTATGGAAGACATTGACAAGGACTTTGTGAAAAATGTAAAAGAGGGAGATATTATCGTAGCCAATAAGAATTTTGGCTGTGGATCTTCCAGAGAACATGCACCGATCTCAATTAAAGCGGCAGGTGTAAGCTGTGTCATTGCAGAGACATTTGCGAGAATTTTTTACCGGAATGCAATCAATATCGGATTGCCGATCATCGAGTGCCCGGATGCGGCAAAAGAGATTGAAGCAGGCGATGAGGTGGAAGTGAACTTTGATACAGGTGTCATCACCGACAAGACAAAAGGAACTTCTTATCAGGGGCAGGCATTCCCGCCATTCATGCAGAAGATTATCGACTGCGAAGGTCTGGTCAACTATATCAATCAGAAATAATTTCAAAATACAATCAGAAGCAGGAGGACTGTTGCATAAACGATCAGGTTTGTGTGACGGTCTTTTTGTATGTTGCGAGGTGGCTGTAAAGATATTTCAGGCATTGCGGTTAAGCGAATGTTTTCAGATAATCGATATATTTTTTTGAGATTTTTACGTGGGTGTAGAGTTCGGCATATTCTCTTGGATTCAGCGTGTCTACATAGTTCTCCGGGAACTGCTTTGTCACACCGAATGTTTTTGCAAGATCGGCAGCTTTATTATAAGCAACGGCAGCACTGGCTTCGCTGGCATAGCTTCCGATTTTGTAATTGCCGTTAATATGGATAAAAACTTTATAATGCGTAGCACCGTTTTTCTCATAGCTGAAAACACCATGATAACGGTTGATGTTCAGAATGTTGGAATAACGGAAATCATGCGTATCACCGTTAAAAAACAGATAGTCTCTGCCGGTAACTGCATAGGGTTTGATCCCGTAGCGGGACAAAATGGAGTACTGCATGCCATAATCGCTTACAAATAAATGTCCCTGGCGTTTCTGGATGCGATGACCGGCATAATAAAACAGATCATCAATGTCAAATTTCAGTTCCATATCATCGGAAAGAAAATAACTGAAGTAGCCTTTGCGCAGATAAATAGGGTTATGAAAATACAGATGATTATCCCGGAAGTTTAAAAGACATACTGCTTTGTCAAAGGACAGATGGCGAATCTGACTGTGGATGTTAAAAAGTGTGACTGCTTCATTTTCCAAAAGGTTACAGGCTTCTAAATAGGCAGAGTGTGCATCTTCTTCCGATGAAAAACTGCCGAGACTGATGTGTTTTGTCTGGTATGTAATGTTCGCGCGATAATAGACGGTTCCGTCCTTTTTTTGGGCAGAATAAACTCCAGTTTGCATGTTATAGTTTTCCTTCCATAAAATGATTACTTTACACTTATGAGATGATATATGCTATTTTAACATGACAGAACAGGAAGAACAAGAAAATTATGGTGACTGTTCGCTCAGCAGAAAAACACTTGCTGTTTTGCTGTGTAAGAAAGTGATTCAGAATATGGTAAAAATATAAATTTGATATGCTGTAAAATATTGTTTCGTAAGTAAGAATTTGGTATAATATTACAAAGTGATTTTCTGATCAAAATTGTAATTGGAATTTGAAAAGGGGAAAACTAACATGAGCGAAAGAACGAACGGAAAACAAAAGAAAAACGGAAAAGCAGGAGGCGTAAAGTTACAGAGCCGGATGAGCCGAAAAGTCCTGATTCCTGTTATCTGTCTTGTGATCATTGCAATTATATCTGCTGTGATCGGACATCGGAATTTAAAGTCCATGTATCAGGCGAGCAATGAGATCACAAGTGTTTATATGACAAAGACAGCACAGTTGAATGAAATCTCAGACAAATTTAAGGAAATGGAGATCCTTGCTTACAGTATGTGTGTGACAAAGTCGACAAATGACCGTGCCAGTATGCTCGAACAGAGCGCAGCAACCAAGGAAGAGATCAATGGTCTGCTGGAACAGTTAGATCAGATGGCAGTGACAGAGGATGAGAAGAGCAGGGTGCAGAATATCACCGCTTATTATCAGGGCTTTACGGATGCATACCAGAAGGTGACGGACAGTATTGAGAATGGTAATAAGACACAGGCACAGGAATACTGTAATCTTGAACTTTTTAAAGCGGCAAATAAATTGAGTGATGAACTTGCGTCTTATATTGAATTTTACAATGCAGATGTAGACCGGGTGGTTGCAAACCAGAGTACGGTATATGACAGTGGAAATTATGCAAATCTGATCGTTATCGGACTTATTGTTGTGAGTCTGATCGCATCGTTGTATATAACGATCTTTAAAGTAGTTCGTCCGATCAGGAAGACGTCAAAGGAACTGAAAGTGATCGTCAAAGATATGCAGTCCGGTCATGCAGATCTGACAAAGCGTGTGACCGTAAAGGGAAATGATGAGATCGCAGAACTTGCATCCGGTATGAATGTGTTCCTTGACACCTTACAGGAAGTTCTCGGAAAAATCGCAACAAACTCCAATGCGATCGGAGATGTCGTCCAGAATGTCGGAAGGAGTGTGGAGACAGCCAATACGAATGCCTATGATGTATCTGCTGTTATGGAAGAACTTTCTGCAACGATGGAGGAGGTTTCTTCTTCCGCTACAACCGTGACCGATAATATTTCAAATGTAAATGATGAAGTGATCAGCATTGCGGATGATTCGAAGGCAATGAATGATTATGCATCCACTATGCAGGAACGTGCCGAAGAGTTAAAACAGAAGGCAGTAAACAATCAGGAAAATACAAGCCGGATGATCGCCGGCATCATCGAGTCGCTGAAGTCAGCAATCGAGGAGAGTACCAGTGTCAGACATGTCAATGAACTGACGGAAGAAATCTTAAGCGTATCCAGCCAGACAAACCTTCTCGCGTTAAATGCTTCTATTGAGGCGGCAAGAGCGGGAGAGGCAGGAAAAGGATTTGCAGTTGTGGCAGATGAGATCCGGAAACTTGCAGATTCCACAAGAGAGACAGCGAATAATATCCAGAGTATCAACGCACAGGTCACAGATGCGGTGGAAAAGCTTTCTGACAGCGCAAACCAGCTTGTTACCTATATTGATGATACGATCATGCCGGATTATGACAGCTTCGTAAAAACAGGCGAGCAGTACCGGACCGATGCAACTTATGTCAATAGTACCATGGATCACTTCGAGGAGCGTGCAAACAGTCTGAAAGAGGTTGTCCTTGTGATGAAACAGTCAGTAGAGGATATTTCCACGGCGATTGAGGAGAGTGCGAAAGGAATCGCAAATGCTGCGGAAAATACCGATATCCTTGTAGAAAACATGGAAAAGGTCAAGAAGAAAATGGAGACAAACCAGCAGATCAGTGACCAGTTGAAAGCAGAATCAGATCGTTTTCAGGGGATTTCGGACAATTTAATGCTTTAATGCATTGACATGAGAGAACGTTTTATCTATAATGAGCGAAAGAGAGAAAAAGGATAAGAGGATTGTGAAAATGGAATTGATGTACACAAGCACCAGAAATGCAAATGAAAAAGTGACAGCTTCACAGGCTATTTTAAAAGGACTTGCAGAGGACGGAGGATTATTTGTTCCGGAACAGCTTCCGACATTGGATAAGACGGTAGATGAACTTGCAGGAATGACTTATCAGGAAACAGCTTATGAAGTTATGAAGAAGTTTTTGACAGACTTCACGGAGGAAGAATTAAAGAATTGTATCAATGCAGCTTATGACAGCAAGTTTGATACAGAAGAGATCGCACCATTGGTTCAGGCGGACGGAGCGTATTATCTGGAGTTGTTCCATGGCTCAACGATTGCTTTTAAAGATATGGCATTATCCATCCTGCCACATTTAATGATCACATCAGCGAGAAAGAATCAGGTGAAAAATGATATTGTAATCCTGACAGCTACTTCCGGGGATACCGGAAAAGCAGCATTAGCCGGATTCGCAGATGTAAAGGGAACAAAGATCATTGTATTTTATCCAAAGAACGGTGTCAGCCCAATTCAGGAAAAACAGATGGTGACACAGAAGGGCGATAATACATTTGTTGTAGGTATCCATGGTAACTTTGACCAGGCACAGACTGGTGTGAAGAAGATTTTTGGTGATAAAGAAATGGCAGCGGAATTAGCAGCTGCAGGTTATCAGTTCTCCTCCGCGAATTCCATCAATATTGGACGTCTGGTGCCACAGATTGTCTATTATGTATATGCATATGCAAAATTATATGCAAATGGTGTTATTGGAAAAGATGAGAGAATCAATGTCGTAGTTCCAACCGGTAACTTTGGTAATATTCTGGCAGCATTTTATGCGAAGAATATGGGAATCCCAATTGCAAAATTGATCTGTGCATCCAATGAGAATAAGGTTCTTTACGACTTTTTCACAACCGGAACTTATGATAAGAACAGAGAATTTATGCTGACAAGCTCTCCATCCATGGATATTCTGATTTCCAGTAACTTAGAGCGTCTGATTTACCGTATTGCCGGAAATGATGCTGCAAAGAATGCGGATTTCATGAAAGCATTAAATACAAACGGAAAGTATGAGATTACGCCTGCAATGAAAGAACAGCTTGCAGATTTCTATGGAAATTATACAAGTGAGGAAGAAACAGCAGAAGAGATCCGGAACTTATACGAAAAGACAGGTTATATTATTGATACTCATACAGCAGTTGCGACAGGTGTATATCATAAGTATTTAAAAGATACAAAGGATACGGACACCAAGACCGTGATCGCATCTACTGCAAGTCCGTTCAAGTTTACAAGAAGCGTGATGGATGCGATTGATAAGAAGTATGATGCAATGACAGATTTTGAACTTGTCGACGAACTGAGCAAAATTGGAAATGTTAAGATTCCAAATGCCATCGAAGAGATCCGTACCGCAGAGGTAAGACATAAGACCGTATGTGAAGTGGATGAGATGCCAAAGGTTGTAAAAGAATTTTTGAACGTGAAATGATCGTGCAGATTTTTAGCATTTGTATCTTATTAAAACGATAATAGAAAAAATAAGGCTGTCTGATAAAACTATCAGCAGCCTTATTTTTGTGACCTGAAAATTGATTTTCTATTGATACAATTCCATTATTATTTCTTCAATTCAAAAATGAAATTAACAACACCAAACGGATACATGACCTGAAGTAAATAAGATGAACTGGACAATTCAATCAATTCGTCAGAAACAACTTCAGGAGCCTCTAATGTTAATTCTTTTCCGAGTGTATTTGAAATATTCACATTATATAATCCGTTATGAAGATTTAAGAAATCTTCCAGAGAAGCCTGAACGTATTCATCAAACTCTGTAAATTCCTCATTTACGTATCTGGATGCAAAGCTGATACAGGTTGTCTCAGGCATATCCAGATAAACTTTAGCGGATAAATCGCCATGGATCGTCTGCGAAACACAGTAATTTACAGGATACTCTTTGCATGGGTTAAAACACAGCGGAGTGAAATCATCCCCGATAAAACGCGTCAGATCATTGAATAGCAATCGCATATAGGAAGCATTGTATTCGTCTACAGCTACATCAGTTGTATGGAAGAAATTTGCAAGAATCCGGTCAAGATCATCCTGTTTTTCGTTGCTGTAATCTAAATCCGTTAATTCATTTTCGGATTCATAATCAACGATCAGTGTTTCCAGCTGCGTATTCGTAATATAACCTTCATCTACAAGTGTCTGTCCTAATAACAGAAAATCAGGATACTGTGTCTTGACAAGTTCATCGACCTGTTCCTGCGTCAGATATCCCTCGCGGACAGCCAGATCGCCAAACCGACAATCATTATGTGTCTGTGAAATGATGACATTATCTACTTCATTTGCAGTCATATATCCCTTCATAATGGCGAGAGTGCCAAGCTTCATATGCTGGGAGGATTTTTTGCCAAGGGCACTGAGCAGCTGATCTTTTGTCACTACATTGTGAGATAATAAAAATGTTCCAAAAAACTGTGCGTACATATTTTATCTCCCTTCAAATCTTGAGGTAAGGATGCTGTGCAGCTGCTCTGGATTTAAAGGCTTCTGGATAAAATCCTTTGCGCCGGCTTCAATGGCGGAACGCAGCTGTGACTGTGTTCCGACAGAAGAAACGATAATGATCTCTGCGTCTTTGTCGAAATCAATAATTTCACGGATTGCTGCATTGCCATCTTTTACTGGCATAACGATATCAAGAAAAGATAAATCAGGCTTTTCCTTTTTATAGATATCAATTGCATCCTGTCCGTTGGATGCCTCGAAAAAAGTTGGTGTACCATATTTTGAAATAAAATCTTTTAACTGCTTTCGTGCAAGTATGGAATCATCACTAATAAGAATTTTTGCATTGTCTAGTCTCATAGTAAATCCTCTTTTCCTAATTTGTTTATAGAACCTATTTTACACTAAAAAAAATGGGCATGCAATTGTAATATACAAAATTCGTGTTGTTTTTTCTCGAAAAAACGCAAAATATGGATTGATTTTGTTCTTGAATCTTAAGGATGGAGAGATTATAATGAGTGCATCTTTGTAAAATTATGTAAAATCAGAAATGGAGAGGGTAAAAGAAGATGGATGTAATGCTTGTATTCGATGCTGTTGTTGCATTGTTTGGTGCCTATATGATAGGGTCAGCGCTTCATATGAAGAAGAGTGGCAGGATCAATTCCATGGTGCTGGCACAGGAAGAGTTAAAAAAAGTGAAAGATACAAAGGGATTTATTGAATTTCTGTATTGGCGTGAAATGTTGTTTGGTGCGCTGGTATTGATCGTTGGGGTTCTTGGAGTCTTAAATGAGACCGTTATGCCGATTGGAAAAGCAAGTATCCTGGAAGTGATCATTTTCCTTGCAGCTTTCATCTGGTTTCAGAATTCATTGGCGAAAGCGAGAGAAAAGTTTTTACATTTATAATATGAGTTACATAAAAAACAGTTGTCATGGAAACAGACCGGAACCGGTAATATCCGGTGTGTTCCCAGTGGCAACTGTTTTCTTATTTTAACGTTCATCCATAGGAACATAAGCTTTTCGTTCGCCAACATTCTTGTATGCAGGACGCATGATCTTGCCGCTGTGTGCCACTTCCTCAAGACGGTGTGCACTCCAGCCGGAGATTCGTGCAATGGCAAAAATCGGTGTGTAAAGTTCTACCGGGAGTCCTAACATACTGTAGGCAAATCCACTGTAAAAGTCAACGTTTGGACTGACACCCTTGTAGATCTTACGTTCTTTTGCAATGATCTCAGGGGCAAGCCGCTCGACCGTTGCATAGAGTTTGAATTCTTTTTCATAGCCCTTTTCTTCGGAGAGTTTTTCTACGAAAGAGCGGAAAATAACAGCTCGTGGATCGGAAAGTGAGTAAACCGCATGTCCCATACCATAGATCAGACCAGCGTGGTCGAACGCTTCTTTATGCAACAATTTTGTCAGATAATCTGCAATCTCATCCTCGTTTGACCAGTCCTTAACCTGCTTTTTCATATCATCAAACATTTTTACAACTTTAATATTGGCTCCGCCGTGTTTCGGTCCTTTTAAGGAACCTAAAGAGGCTGCGATCGCGGAATAGGTATCGGTTCCGGAGGAAGATACCAGATGCGTGGTGAATGTGGAGTTGTTACCACCACCGTGCTCCATATGCAAGATCAGGGCGGTATCTAACAATTTCGCTTCCAGTGGTGTGAATTTACTGTCAGCGCGGAGAATATGTAAAATATTTTCTGCAGTAGAATATTCTTCTTTTGGAGGATGGATAAATAAGCTGGCACCATCGTGATAATGCTTATATGCCTGATAACCGTAAACAGAAAGCAATGGGAATAAACTGATCAACTGAAGACATTGTCTCAATACATTTGGAAGAGAAATATCATCCGCCCTGTCATCGTAGGAGTAAAGTGTCAATACACTTCGTGCAAGGGTGTTCATCATATCCCTGCTTGGCGCTTTCATGATGATGTCACGTACAAAACTGGTAGGCAGTGAGCGGTATTTGCTCAGCATTTTAGTGAATTCTTTTAGTTCGTCTTTCGTTGGAAGACTGCCAAACAGAAGAAGATAGGTACATTCCTCAAATCCGAAATGGCTGTTCTCATCAATTCCGGCAATAATATCTTTTACATTATAGCCACGGTAATAGAGTTCACCATCTGCCGGCTGGGATACCCCGTCTACAATCTTGGTGGAACATACATCAGAAATCTCGGTCAGTCCAACGAGCACACCTTTACCGTTTATGTCTCGCAGTCCGCGTTTTACGTCGTATTTGTTATATAATTCCGGATCAATGACAGAACATTTGGCACTCAGTTCAGACAGATGCTCTAACTCCGGTGTTATCTCACAAAATGGATTGTTTTTTGTCATTCAAAGCCCTCCTTCAATTTATCGCGTTAACTTATAATAGCATATGTACTAAAATTAATACAAGAAAATTGTTCCGAATTTAAAAAAATTTTAGAAAAAGTTTACATATAAACATGAAAACTTCTTAATTATTCCTATACTTTCAGGAGATATTAGATTACAATAAAAAATGTAAATAATATGTCGTTTGTTGGAAAAAACAGTATAAAAATGGAAAAACAGGAGTTTGACAGGATGGAAGCGGAAGAGTTAATAAAAGCAGCTATGGAGGCAAAGGAGCATGCGTATGTCCCATATTCCCATTTTCGGGTTGGAGCGGCACTTCTAACAAAAAGCGGTAAGGTTTATCAGGGATGCAATATTGAAAACGCAGGATATTCTCCGACAAACTGTGCGGAGCGTACAGCATTTTTTAAGGCAGTCTATGAGGGAGAGCGTGAGTTTGCAGCAATTGCGATCAATGGAGATGGAGACGATTATCTGTATCCGTGCGGTGTGTGCAGACAGGTCATGGCAGAATTCTGCGAGCCGGATACGTTTCGAATTTTTGTTTCCAAAAAGAATGGAGAATATCGGGAGTATACGCTTGGGGAATTGTTTCCGGGTGCATTCACAAAGGACGATATAGAAAAAGCCAGAGTTTTCTAGGTGGAACATGTTTTTGCCATTTTGTCAATGGATAAAACTACAAGAAAAAAGTAGTAATTTTGGTAGTATTTTTTACGTTCCGGCATTAATTTTTGCTTGTGAATCAGGGAACATTAAAGTATAATAAGACTATCAAAAAACAGCCTGGGATGTGCGACACCCTACTATTTTGAACCTACATTTACTTTAAACGGGATTCCAACATTTTCAATTGGATGCCAGGCCTCAGTAATTCGCTACGGCGGCGGGGGAAGGCAAAAGCTTGATTGAGGTTACCCACCTAGCGTTGGCTAGGAGTCAAAATTGTAGGAAACGGCATTTTGGGTATTACAAAAGATAGAATGTACGAAAGAATTTATAAAGTACAGAAGAAGTTTTGAAGACACAAAAGCGTTTACAAGACACAGAAGATCCGTAGTGAGGTACAAAAGATTCCGAAAGTACAAAAGCATTTTTGAGACACAAAAGAATCATAAAAGTACCAATGAAGATAGAAGATACACACGAGAATAAAACAGAAGATACAAAAGCGAGAAGCTGCTTTCTTAGAAAGCAGCTTCTTTTTAGGTAGTGCGTGAGGGGGAAAGTGCGTTTGAAAAGAAAAATCGGACTGCTTGTCATTTTGTTACTCATATTGTGCGGCATGCTATTGGCAGGAACGAAAAAAGGGTATCATAAAGACGTTTATTCAGAGCATTATGTTCCGGTAGAAGAGGTGCAGGATGAACTGTCTTTTTCTATATATAAGGAGATGGACTGGGAGCAGATATTGTTACAGAAACAGGAGTATCTGACAAAAAAGGCTGCCAGCGAAATTTTAGAGTTTCTTGGATTAAAGGATTACATACAACTTCCAGAGAAAAGTGAGAACGCTGCGCTAGACCGCGGGGAGTGGAACGCTGTTTATACAGAAATCCTTGCTTATCTCGATGATGAAAAAACAGTTACAACACAGGATCTGTTGCTGATGGATGTGATTGAATCGGACAGCGGATGCATTCTGGTCACAAATGAGGGGGATTATCCATCAAAGTTTGGACAACATTTTCTCACAGCATGGGATAATTACCGATTGTATTTGCTGGATGGTAAATGTGTTGGAATTGCGGGAATCAGTGGAGAGGAAGCAGAGGTATATAATACTTATATCAAGGCTGTCGAAGATGGAACACTTACTTTTTTATCCGGTGGTGCAGAATATGAGATTACAATGGATGCATCGGAAAAAGATGTGACAGAAGGCGTGGCGGATCTTGTTTTTTCAAATGGAAAGCTCCAGATCGTGCGAAAAAAAGAACAGGAGATCGGTGGAAAATTATTGTCCTATGATGAAAATACGATAGAGATTGAAGGCTATGGAAGAATCTCCCATACCGGGAAGATCCCGGTTTATGAACTTTTAGAAGGGGAAGATGTCACGGAGAGTTCGATTTCGAAAGTGGTTCTCGGAAACATGGAAGTATCCTATGTGATCGGGGAAGAAGAAGTCTGTGCAATTTTGATCAGGACACCGGCAGTAATCGAAAATATCCGGGTTCTGTTACTGGCAGACGATGGTGGAAAATTCCGCTCCGCAGTTTATCTGAAAGCAGATGTGGATGCAAGTATTAAGTTTGGTGAAACTGTGTCGGACTATGCGGCGGGAACGATGCTTGATGTAAGTACATGGTTTACAGAACGTGATGATACATTTTCCATTCAGCCTGCAACGGAAAATGGGAAGATTTTTCTGTGTGATGAAGCGGGAAATACCATCTCAAACGGATATTCCGGCAGTGTGGAGGTGCGCCGTTACGAGGAGGGCTACACCGTTGTGAACAGTGTTCCGTTTGAAACTTATCTTACCGCAGTGGTTCCAAGTGAGATGCCATCTACCTATGAAAAAGAGGCATTAAAGGCGCAGGCAGTCTGTGCGAGAAGCTATGCCTATATTCAGCTTATGAGGGCAGATCTGGCGGCTTTCGGAGCGCATATCAACGACAGTACGTCCTATCAGGTTTATAATAAAGTAGAGGCGGGCGAGGCATCCAGACAGGCGGTGGATGAGACAAAACATGAGGTAATGACTTATGCGGACGAAGTGATCGAAGCATATTATTTCTCGACGTCTATGGGTTACACGGACACCGCAGAGGTATGGAATCCGGAAGAGATGGAAAACTATGGGTACCTGAAAAAAGTATGCCTAAATACGCCGGAGACAGATATTGATCTGTCAGATGAGAAAACATTTTTAGATTATATCCGGAAACCACAGACAGGATTTGACAGTGAGATCAAGTATTATCGCTGGAGTGCACAGGCGGATTTTAACGGAAAAGAAGCCGGAATCCGGCAAATTTTGGAAAACAGGCATTCCATTTCTCCAAGGAACGTGATATATTATGAATCTAATGGTAAAAATGAGACGGACTCCATGGCAGATTTTGGAAAGCTGAAAGGCATCGAAGTGGAGAAACGGAGTGCGTCAGGTTCCATCCTGACGTTACGGCTTTCCTATGAACATGGTATGGTAAAAGTTTTTTCCGAGTATAATATTCGTAAAGTACTAGGACTTGGCGCGGCAAACATTGCGTATCAGGATGGAAGTGAGAGTGCGGAGGTGACGATTCTGCCAAGTGCATTTGTCAGTCTTGTAAAAGAAGCAGACGAAACATATACTCTATATGGCGGAGGTTACGGACATGGACTTGGCATGAGCCAGAATGGTGCCAATGGTCTGGCGAAAACCGGGATGAGTTATCAAGATATTTTGCATTTCTTCTATAAAGATGTCTCGATTACCAGTCTGACAGAAAAAAGTGAATTTGCGAATCAGGATGATGAATAAATCGCAGTAACAATGGAGGAAAGAAAATTGATTTGGAAGATTATCGGAAACGGAAAATCTTTTTTTGATAAATGTAAGCGGGATAAGATCAATGCATATTCTGCCCAGTCGGCATTTTTTATTATATTATCGACAATTCCATTTTTGATGGTGTTTTCTTCCCTTCTTCAATACACACCGATCACGGAGGGGACTTTGTTAAAAATGTATCAGACTGCATTGCCAGATTACATTTCAGCTTTTTTGATTTCAATCACGGATGAAGTATATAACCGTTCGGTTGGGATCATCTCCATTACGGCGATCGTGGCAATCTGGTCTGCTGCCAAGGGAATCCAGTATATGACAGATGGACTGAATTCGGTCAATGACCTGGAGGAAAACCGCAACTGGTTTGTGTTAAGACTCTGGGCAATCGTCTATACGATCGTATTTTTGTTTGCGGTTGTATTTACACTGGTTGTCCTGGTCTTTGGAAATACGCTGCATGATCTTGCGGTAGAGTATATTCCGCTATTGCAGAGTCTGACGGATCTGATCGTAAGACTTCGTGGCTTTGTGCTTTTTGGAATTTTATTTGTATTTTTTGATATTATTTTTACCATGCTGCCAAACAAAAAACTGACGTTTAAAAGCCAGATTCCGGGTGCAGCGATCTGCGCGGTGGCGTGGTATGTGTTTTCGTTTGCTTTGTCCATTTATGTGGATTACTTTAATGGATTTTCTATGTATGGCAGTCTGACAACCATCGCATTGATCATGCTCTGGCTTTATTTTTGCATGTATATTATGATGATGAGTGCAGAAGTGAACGTGATCTTCAATGAAAGTTTCCGCAAATGGCTTAAGCGTGACCGGACAAAGAAAAAAAGGGGTTGAGTTTTAGAAAACCCTGTGATAGAATAGCAATTGAATTTGATGCTGATCATGGGCATCAGAAATAGGAAAAGGCTGTGAATGTGTCAGTAGAGCACTATACTTTTTAAAGAGAGAGCAGGTCACCGGCTGAGAGCCAGCTTAAGGTAAGATAGGAATCGAATTTCACACAGGAGCCGCATTTGTGAACGCAGGAGATCTTGTAAATAGCAGATGACGCCTGATACACGTTACGTATCTACAAAGTGCTTTTCTTCGGATAAAGAAGAGAAGAATCAGGGTGGTACCGCGGAATCATTCGTCCCTACTAAGGGAGGATGGTTCCTTTTTTATGTTCTAAAAGATGCTTTGGGACAATTGCGAAACTCATGAAAACCTAAATTGAATTGTAAAAAATTGACAAAAGACATGAAAGACACTGGGGAGCCGCCGGTACTTAGAAGGCTGGTGCGATGCGA
>OAUS01000485.1_pt1 | contig 30203 bp, 17 predicted proteins | sample 1516801 | NCBI WGS metagenome assembly OAUS01 (sample SAMEA2580001, study PRJEB22360) | human gut metagenome | biome: human gut; feature: human-associated habitat; material: faeces | place: Denmark | collected 2008/2010
TTTGTTCGCAGCGAAGATAGAGATTTCAATTATGAGCCAATTTTTGACTGCTTACGGCTGTCCGTAAAATAAGGGAAGCGTTTACGCCGGATTGCGAACCGTTGTTCGTATTCAACGGTACGGGCAGTAATGCGGTGGTTTTGCAGCTGTGTACCCGCCCTTATAATTCCATTATTTGTGCAGAGACTGCACATATCTATGTCGATGAGTGCGGTGCGCCTGCCCGTATGACAGGTTGTCAGATTCGTCCTATAGCTACCCCTGACGGCAAGCTGACGCCCGATTTAGTCCGTCCTTATTTGTGCCATTTCGGCGAACAGCATCATTCGCAGCCCGGAGCCATCTATATTTCGCAATGTTCGGAGCTGGGCACTGTCTATAAGCCGGACGAGTTGCGGGCTTTGACGGATTTGGCCCATCGGCATGGCATGTATGTCCATATGGACGGAGCCCGTCTGGCAAATGCTTGTGCAGCCTTGAATCTTGGCTTTAGGGAACTGACAGTGGATTGCGGGATAGATATCCTCAGCTTCGGTGGTACGAAAAATGGACTGATGTTGGGAGAAAGCGTGGTTGTCTTTAACCCAGCTTTGAAGAAGGAAGCTTATTTTGTGCGCAAGCAGTCGGCACAGCTCGCATCCAAGCTCCGCTATCTGTCCTGCCAGTTCACTGCCTACCTGACGGACAGCCTTTGGTTGAAAAATGCCGCGCATGCCAATCGTATGGCAAAGATTCTTTACGACGGATTGAAGGAATTGCCAGGTGTGCATTTTACGCAGAAGGTGGAAAGTAACCAACTTTTCCTTACGATGCCCCGTCCGGTGATTGACGAGCTGTTGAAGGACTATTTCTTCTACTTCTGGGATGAGGCCATCCACGAAATCCGTTTTGTAACCTCTTTTGATACTACGGAAGAAGATATCGAGCAATTGCTGCAATCGGTAAAAAGGCTTCTCTGAAATATATAAAAGCTCCTAACCTTCACAGGCTGGGAGCTTACTTCGAAACTTTCCCCTCTTGGGGGTAGGGGAAGGTTTACTGAAAACAAACCGATTGAATATTTACCTTAAATACCTTTGCACGATAACCTTTTTAACTAACCTTTTCAATAAATCCTTGTTAGAGTATGCTTATATACCGACAGCCTCGCGGACCGGTACAAAAGTGTAGCCTTTTCGTTTCAGCGTCTTAATCATCTTGTCCAGATAGCCATTATAGAACTTGTCTGTGCGGCGGTCGTCCGTTCCGAAGTGCATCAGCATTAGGTGTCCGTTCAGACCTTCTTTCTTTTCCACCTCCATAATCTTGTCGTAGATGAATTTGCTGCTCCGGTACTTCTGTCCCATGTCCGGAGTGGTGTAGTCGGCATTGCTCATGGTACCAGGGGTATAGTTGATGACTTGAATACCCATATTCTTTGCCCAGGCGGATATTTCCTTGTTATAGTATTCGTAAGGGGGAATATAGACGGGAGCGTCTTTGTATTCGATACTTGCCTTGTGGAGGGTCTCGTAGCTTTTCATCATATCGTTCTCAAACTCTTCGCGGGTGACCAGCAGAGAATCACGGTCTTCCCAAGGCATGTACAACAGATGTCCGTAACTGTGGCTGCCTACAAAATGCCCTTCGTCGAGCAGGCGTTTCACTACATCGGGATAGAGTTCATAGAACTCTCCGGTAAAGAAGAAGCCACCTTTGATGCCATGCTTCTTCAAGGTACTGATGATGGCATCGGCACCGTCTGCTTTGTCGGCGGCAGTGAATACGAGGGTGATTTGCTTTTTTGAGGGATCGGTGCGGATAATGCCTCCGTCCACATATACATTCTTGTCATTTGGGATACCGGCTTGCTTCATTCCATCCTTCTGCATGGCAGAGAGGTAGTACGTGAGGCAGGCGGTTCCATCCATGGTAGGCTCATTGGTGGAATAGTCGTGGATGGCGTCGTGATATACCATCAGGTCTGGCTGGAAGCGTTCGTAGTCTTGTCCGGGAGTTCCGGGAATTCCCGTCATATTGACACCGCGCAGGCTTTCGAAGATGGTACGATAGACAGGACCGTCCACCAGTCCGCCGGTAGTATTGCCCACGCCTGCATTCAGCAGTGAGGAGTGGGGTTGCGAGGGATAGTCTCCGTAAAGGGGAAGTTCCACAATCATGCTGGTTCCCCAAGGGTTACAGCCGAACAGCCAGTCGCGCAGGGAGGCTTCCATTTCGGCGTATGTGTCATCGCCGGTGGTTTCACGGTACAGCCGGCATTGGGTCAGCATGGCGGTAGTCAGATTGTTGGAACACCAGATGTAGGGTATACCGTGCAGGAAGGGGCTTTCTACCGCTTTCTCGTACGTGCGTTCAATGCCCGTACGCATGTTGCGGATGAATTCCTTGCTGATGCGGCTGTTGTCCACTTTGGCAAGATGGTAGTGCCCCATGTTCATGAACGGATACCATTGGTAGTGGCGTGCACTGTCGGCGCCCATCCAAGGAGTCACCGGTTCGCGACGTCCGTATTCAAGGGCTTGGGCCAGGTATTTGTTGTCGCCGGTGGCTTTGTACAGTTCCATGGCTCCCAGTTCCATATCGTCCACCCAGTTGTCCTCTTCGTAAATGTAGGGAGACAAGACAGAGGCAGTCTGGCATGCTCCCGGTTTCTTTACGCCTTCCTGATAGGCGGCATCGGCCTTGGCTTCGATTTCTGCTGCAAATTCAGGATAGTAGTCTTTCAGTATCTTGGCGCCTAAAGCGAAGCAGGAGGCAAACTTGCCGGCAGTGCTTGCCACTCCGGTCGTTGCATTCTTGAACTCTCCACGTACTTGCGGTTCGCCACTGCAAAAGTAAACGGGGCGTCCTTTACCCGGTCCGTAGCCGTAATCCACCAGGTCTTTGTTAGGTAGGCGCATTCCGGCATGGTCACGGTCGTCGGCTATCTGGTTGTACAGCTCGCCCGGAGCAGGATTCATCCGGTTCAGCCAGTCCAGTCCCCACTTGATTTCGTCCACGATGTCGGGAATGCCGTTGGCTCCCGGATGTCCGGCTGCATCATAGGCGTCACCGAATGATTCCGGATTTTCCTGATAGGCAAACATCATCTGGTAGATGGCATTGGCGGAGGTGGTGGTGTATTGCAGATAGTCCGTAGCATCGTGCCAGCCTCCGCGGACGTCTATATGTTGTCCGGTTTTGGTGGGATGATAGACGATGTAGCCGTCGTGCACGTGGCAGCTGTCTTTAAGGAACGGATTATAGCCGCAGCGTTGCTGCCGCATGTAGTGCAGCAGGTAGTCTGCGGTACCGTTGTAGACTTGTGCATTGATGGGGAAACGGGGGGAGACCGCTTTGCCTGCTTTCAGATAATACGTGCCCGGTTCTGTGAAATCACTGAAGTTCAACCGGTAGGTACTCTTCATGCCTCCCATCTTGCCGGTGGCCTTGGTTGTGTTGAAGGTACGCACCACCTTTCCGGTGAAAGCGTCAATCAATGAATAATTTTCTACGTTTGTTCCTTCCTCGCTCATGAATACAGCGACTTTGACGGATTGCGGCAAATAGCCGAGTTGGTTGATTCTGATCCATTCGCCTGCTTTGCCCGGTAGGGCTACGAGAGCGAATATTACCGTTAGGAGCCAATAATTACTTTTCATAATGGGGGTTTTTAATCTAAGGTTGGGGATTATATATAAAACAAATTTTCCTTATTACAAATAAAGCATTTTCTGTCAATTTTAGGAAGATTTAGGATGAATAATTAGACGATATTAGGTGTCGTTTACACTATTTTGGTATTTTATAGACGTGAAATAAGTGTCTGGTTGAAACTAAATGTTTGTTTATCACGTAATTATTATGCTTGATGATGCTTTTTAATTTTCGTTTACCTATTTTAGTAATGCGTAAAACAAATTGGCGTGTTATTTGTTTTATGGTATTTAGACAATAAAACTAATAGACTATGGCTTATATTGATTACTATCAGGTCCTTGGAGTGGACAAAAAGGCATCTCAGGATGACATCAAGAGAGCGTTCCGCAAGCTGGCGCGCAAGTACCATCCTGACTTGAATCCGAACGATGCTACGGCCAAGGATAAGTTTCAGGCTATCAACGAGGCGAATGAGGTGCTGAGTGATCCTGAAAAAAGAAAGAAATATGATGAATATGGTGAACACTGGAAACATGCCGACGAGTTTGAAGCGCAGAAGCGGGCACAGCAGCAAGCCGGGGGCTTCGGGGGATTTGGCGGTGCCGGTTTTGGAGGTTCCGGTGCGGGATTTGGTACGGACGGAGGCGGTACGTATTGGTATTCTTCCGACGGCCAGGAATTTTCGGGCAGTAATGCCGGTGGTTTCTCAGACTTCTTCGAACAGATGTTCGGTCATCGTACGCGCGGCGGAGGCGGTGCCAATGCCGGTTTCCGCGGGCAGGATTATCATGCGGATTTGAACCTCTCGCTTCGTGAGGCTGCGAAGACCCATAAACAGATATTGACGGTGAATGGCAAGCAAGTGCGTATTACCATTCCGGCCGGTGTGGCCAACGGACAGGTCATCAAACTGAAAGGCTATGGTGGCGAGGGCATCAACGGAGGTCCTGCAGGTGACTTATACATCACGTTTGTGATTCCGGACGACTCGGTATTCAAGCGTTTGGGAGATGATTTGTATGTGGATGTGACCGTCGACCTTTATACAGCCCTGCTGGGTGGCGACCAGTTGGTGGATACTTTGGATGGTCAGGTGAAGCTGAAGGTGAAACCCGAAACTCAGAACGGGACTAAGGTACGTCTGAAGGGTAAGGGCTTCCCCGTATATAAGAAGGAGGGACAGTTTGGCGATCTCATCGTGACTTATTCCGTGAAGTTGCCGACAAACCTGACGGAACAGCAGAAAGAGATGTTCCGTAAAATTCAGAGTATGAACTAATGAAAGGAGAACGGATTATGCAGAACGAATGGATTGTCATCAGCGAATATTGTGACAAGTGTCATATAGAGCCCACTTTTATTGATATGCTGTGCGAAAGTGGACTGATAGATGTGGAGCAGGAAGGTGGAGAGCGTTATCTGCCTTTCTCCGAGTTGCCGGATGTGGAACGGTACAGCCGTATGTACTACGACCTTTCCATCAATATGGAAGGGATTGATGCCATCCACCATCTGCTGGCAAGGATGGAAGAGATGCAGCGGGAGATACACTCGCTGCGCGGCAGGCTGAGGCTGCACGGAGAGTATTAATTTTCCTTTCGTCTCTTTGAGAACTTTTGTCCTTTTAAGAAGGGGCAAGCAGGAGGAAGTATTTCAGAAAAAACAAGCGGGCACCGGAGTAGCTAAACTCCGGTGCCCGCTATATTTGCCTTGTCCAAGCAATGCGTTTATTTGCGGTAGCTTTCCAGCTCTTCTGCCTTGAACTTACGGATGAAGTTAAAGTGTTTTTCCACTTCAGCTTCTGCGTAGTTCACATACACCAGAGCCGACTTGCCGAACAGTTCGGGAGCCTTTGTCGCGTCCTGAATGATGAGGTGCGACATGATACATACCGCAGCCATCTCATAGAGGCGACGTGCCACGAAGTCCAGCAATTCCTGATTCTGTGCCTCTTTCACCGCATTGGTGCAGGCTTCGAACTTGTTGGTCATCTCTTTGATGCGGTCCATCAACGGTTGCATTTCTTCGCTGCACGGCACTTGCTCGTAGTCGCGCAAGGTGGCAGAGTATGAGCCGTTTGTTACATAGCGGATAGCAGCTACGGTCTGCAACTGAGTAGTACCTTCGTAGATAGAAGTGATACGTGCATCACGATAGATACGTTGGCAAGCATACTCCAGCATGAAGCCCGAACCGCCGTGAATCTGGATGCTGTCGTAAGCATTCTGATTGGCATATTCAGAGTTCATACCTTTTGCCAGCGGAGTGAAGGCGTCGGCAAGTTTGGCATACTTCTTTTGTTCCTGGCGTTCTTCCGGAGTCAGTTTGCGTTCGCGAGCAATGTCGTCCAGCGCTTTGTAGATGTCAACGTAGCGGGAAGTCTGGTACAGCAAGGAGCGTCCTGCATCCAACTTGGCTTTCATAATAGCCAGCATGTCATATACAGCCGGGAATTCGATGATAGCCTTGCCGAACTGCTTGCGGTCTTTGGCATAAGCCAGACCTTCGTTGTAGGCAGCTTGTGAAAGGCCTACCGACTGTGCGGCAATACCCAGACGGGCACCGTTCATCAAAGCCATAACGTATTTAATCAAACCAAGCTTGCGGTCGCCGCAAAGTTCTGCCTTTGCATTCTTGTAAACCAGCTCGCAGGTGGGAGAGCCGTGGATACCCAGCTTGTTCTCGATGCGGCGCACGTCTACACCGCCTTCATTCTTATCGTAGATGAACATGGACAAGCCACGTCCGTCTTTGGTACCCTCTTCTGAACGTGCCAGTACGAGGTGGAGATTGGCGTCACCGTTAGTAATAAAACGCTTCACGCCGTTCAGGCGCCAGCAGTTGTTGGCCTCGTCATAGGTCGCTTTCAGCATTACGCTCTGCAAGTCGGAACCGGCATCCGGTTCTGTCAGGTCCATAGACATGGTCTCTCCGGCGCAGACACGCGGTATAAAACGGCTGTGCTGGTCTTCGTTACCGAATTCGTAGAGCGTTTCGATACAGTCTTGCAGTGACCAGATGTTACCGAAACCGGCATCGGCGGCGGCAACGATTTCCGCACACATGGTGTACGGAGTAATCGGGAAGTTCAAGCCACCGAAACGGCGCGGCATGGTCATACCGTTCAATCCGGCTTTTACCATGGCGTCGAGGTTCTGCTTGGTGCCGCTGGCATATTCCACACGGCCGTTGGCACAGTGGGGACCTTCTTCGTCCACGCCCTCGGCATTGGGAGCGATAATCTCTCCGGTAATCTCTCCGGTGATTTCAAGTACCTTGTCAAAAGAGTCCATAGCATCCGCATAGTCCTGCGGGGCATAGTCATACTTGTCTTTGTCTTGGTAACCGCGTTCTTTCAGTTCGCAGATACGTTCCATCATCGAGTTGTTCAGATGATACTTCAATTCGGGAACTTCGGTATAAAAATTTGCCATAATTTCTTGGTTATTTAGGTATTCTGAAGTATAGGGGTATGGTGAATTTCACTCGCTTGGCCTCTCCGTCCTGATAGCCGGGCGACCAGCGGTAGACGTCGGCAATGGCCTCGAAAGCGCGTATGGCTTCTTTGTCGATGTCATAGCGCACGGACTGGAGAATTTTGGGATGGGTCATCTTGCCTTCTTCGTCTACAACGAATCGCAGGATTACCCTTCCTTCCGCCTTTTGTTTCCAGGCGTCTTCCGGATATTTGGTAACATTGGCCACCAGTTTCATAAGGTTCTCTATTCCGCCGGGGAAGGATGGAAACACGAAATACGGCTGATGTTCCATTTCAGTTCCGTGCTCGTCGAACATCTTTCCACCGGTACACTGATTCTCTGAATAGTGTTCCTCTCTACGGAGTTTCCCGTCGGGATAGTACTGCAGGAGTGTTCCGTCAAGTTTACCATCGCTGTAGCTCCGGGCCAGATGTATGGCACCGTCGGGATAATACACCATGGTCTGCCCCTCCAGGCGGTTGTCTCTATATACTTCTGTCAGGCTGTCCTTGCCATTTGCATAGAATGATGTATGCAGGCCTTCCCTTATCCTTTTGCGGGGATTGCTTTTGTATTCGGAGAAATGCCAGACATCCTTCTTTTGTCCTTCCAAAGCATACTCTTCCACCTTGATGCATTTCTTGTTTATCTTGGAAACAAGAGCATACTTGACTGCCTGGATGGAGTCGTCCGTCCATTGGTAATTCTTGTCCAACCAGAGCTTTTCTTGAGCGATAGCGGAAGATATACCTGAAAGAAGAACAAATATAAGAATCAGCCCTTTCATGATTACCTTTATTGTTATTTACTGTGTGATTTATAATATTTTATCATCTTCGGGATAACCTCTTCCACCGTACCGTTGATGACATAGTCGGCAATCGTATTGATGGGAGCGTTCTCGTCATTGTTGATGGAGATGATAATACCACTTTCCTGCATACCGGCAATGTGCTGGATTTGTCCGCTGATGCCGCAAGCAATATACAGTTTGGGGCGGACAGTGACACCGGTCTGGCCAATCTGGCGGTCATGGTCGGCATAACCGGCATCGACGGCAGCACGGCTGGCGCCTACCTCTGCATGGAGTTCTTTGGCAAGCTCGAACAACATGTCAAAACCTTCCTTGCTTCCCATGCCGTAGCCGCCGGCAATCACGATGGGAGCGCCTTTCAGGTTGTGTTTTGCCTTTTCTACGTGGCGGTCGATGACTTTTACCACATAATCCGTCTCGGGCACGTACTTGGCAACGTCGTGGTTGATGACTTCGCCCTTATAGTCAGCGTCCAGTATCTCTTTCTTCATCACGCCTTCGCGAACGGTTGCCATCTGCGGACGGTGCTCGGGATTCACAATCGTGGCAACGATGTTACCGCCGAATGCGGGACGGATTTGATACAGCAGGTTCTCGTAAACCTTGCCTTCCTTCTTGTCTTCGTGGTTGCCGATTTCCAGTGAGGTACAGTCGGCAGTCAGTCCGCTGGTCAAAGCGGAAGAAACGCGCGGGCCGAGGTCGCGACCGATAACGGTGGCGCCCATCAGGCAGATTTGCGGCTTTTCTTCTTTGAACAAATTGATGAGGACAGAGGAGTGGGGAAGGGAAGTATAGGGGAACAAGCCCGGAGCGTCGAATACGTGGAGTTTGTCTACTCCGAAGGGCAATACTTGTTTTTCAATGCCTGCCAGATTGTTGCCGGCAGCAACTGCCTCCAGTTGACAGCCCAACTGATTGGCTAATTTACGACCTTTGGTCAAGAGTTCGAGACTGACGTCGGCAACTGTTGTGCCTTCTATCTCTAAATATACAAATACATTATTCATAATCTTATCCTATCGTATGGTTAGCTAACAGTTCAACAATCAAATCTTCCACATCCTTGTCGCTGCCCGTCAGCGTTTTGCTTTCTTTGGCCTGGAATGAGATGTTCTGAATGGTCTTCACCTTGGTAGGCGAACCGCTCAGACCGCATTGTGCAAGGTCGCCGTTCACGTCGGCAACACTCCATTCCGTGATGTTCAGATAGGGATATTTCTCGTAGAGGCCGGCGTAGGCAAGCTCAGCGCCTTCCTTGGTGATGGCAGCTTTTTCCTGGGCACCGAGGGCGCGTTTGTACTTCTGCACCAGTTTGGCATTGCGCGGGCGGCAGGGAGCGGCACTTCCGTTTACGGTGATGACTATGGGCAGGGGAGCCTCAACGGTTTCCACACCACCGTCAATATGACGTTTCACGGTAATCTTCTTGGCGGCTTTATCCACGTTCAGAATCTCTTCTGCGTAGGTCACTTGCGTCAGCCCCAGCTTTTCGGCAACCTGCGGGCCTACTTGGGCGGTATCACCGTCGATGGCCTGGCGTCCGCCAATGATGACGTCATAGTCGCCTATCTTCTTGATGGCTGTGGCAAGGGCATACGAAGTGGCAAGCGTATCGGCACCTGCAAAGGCGCGATCGGTCAGCAGATAGCCGTTGTCGGCACCACGGTAAAGTCCTTCACGAATAACTTCGGCTGCACGTCCCGGTCCCATGGTCAGGATGGTAACGGTGGAGCCCGGATGTTCATCTTTCAGTCGGAGAGCCTGTTCAAGAGCGTTCAGGTCCTCGGGGTTGAAGATGGCAGGGAGTGCCGCGCGGTTGATGGTTCCGTCGGCTTTCATGGCATCTTTCCCAACGTTGCGCGTGTCGGGAACTTGTTTTGCCAATACAACAATTTTCAAACTCATGCTATTAATTATTAGTATTAGTATTTCTTTGTATGTCAGTACCGGGAATAGGAGTAGTAGAATCCTGCTACTGAAATTGGCCGGTTAACTCATTATTAGCCTGCAAATTTACGGAAAGAGTTGGGTTTGACAAGAAAATGGGGTGAAAAATGCACAAGTTGAGGGATTTTGCGCAAATATCAGTTGGCTCTATATCTGTAAAAAAGGTAATAAAACCGGTAATTTATCTACCTTTCCGTTCCCGTTTCCTCTGTACTTTTGCAGCGTCTGGATGAGGTCTGCATAACGGGCAGCATCGGATAAACAAGCATTGCTACTTAAATGTTATTATAGAATATGTATATTGAAAAAGTAAATTCCCCTGCTGACGTGAAAAAGTTATCAGTCAGCGAAATGAACGGATTGGGTGGAGAAATCCGCCAGGTGTTGTTAAACAAGTTAAGCTCCCACGGAGGACACGTAGGTCCCAACCTGGGAATGGTAGAAGCCACCATAGCCCTGCATTACGTGTTCGATTCACCAACGGACAAGATAGTCTATGACGTGTCTCACCAAAGTTATACCCATAAGATATTGACAGGCCGCCGGGCAGCGTTTATGAATGCGGACGAGTATGACGAAGTCTCCGGATATTCCGAACCGTCGGAAAGCGAGCACGACTTCTTCGTCATTGGGCATACCTCTACCTCCGTCAGTCTGGCAAGCGGACTTGCCAAGGCGCGTGACCTGAAGGGGGAGGCGGGTAATGTGATTGCCGTCATCGGCGATGGCTCGTTGAGTGGAGGTGAAGCCTTCGAAGGATTGAATGTAGGTGCCGAACTGGGCACGAACTTCATCGTCATTGTCAACGATAACCAGATGTCCATTGCCGAGAATCATGGCGGGCTATACCGCAATCTGCAACAGTTACGCGAAACGGAGGGGCAGGCTCCCTGCAACTATTTTAAGGCAATGGGATATGATTATCTCTATGTGAAGGATGGCAATGACGTGGAGCAATTGATAGAGGCTTTCCGTGAAGTGAAGGACAAGAAGCATCCGGTTGTGGTACATATCAATACCTTGAAAGGTAAGGGATACAAATTGGCAGAAGAGCAAAAAGAACGTTTCCATTACAGTGTTCCGTTCGACCTTGAAACCGGCAATCTGACCGGTGAGTCTGGAGAGGGTGAAGACTATGCCGACCTTACCGCCGGTTATTTGTTGCAGGAGATGAAGAAAGACCCGACTGTGGTGGGCATCACCGCAGGTACACCTACGGTATTTGGCTTTACACCGGAGCGCCGCAAGGAGGCAGGGCGGCAGTTCATCGATATGGGCATTGCCGAAGAGCAGGCTGTTGCCATGGCTTCTGCCATTGCTGCCGGAGGTGGAAAACCGGTATTCGGGGTCTACAGCACCTTTATCCAGCGCGCCTACGACCAGTTGTCCCAGGATCTTTGCATCAACAATAATCCTGCACTGATTCTTGTCTTCTGGGGAAGCTTATCGAGTATGAATGATGTTACCCATCTTTGTCTTTTTGATATTCCGGTCATCGGTAATATTCCGAATATGGTTTATCTGGCACCTACTTGTCGTGAGGAGTATATGGCAATGCTGGAGTGGGGCATCCGTCAAACGGAACATCCGGTTGCCATTCGCGTGCCGGCCAATGGGGTTGTCCGCAGGAATGTAGAACCGGAGAAGGATTACGGCAAGACGCTGAACCGTTATGAGGTGTCCCATCGTGGAGAGAAGGTCGCCATATTGGGACTGGGCTCTTTCTATCAGTTGGGCGAAGCCGTGGCTGCCCGGTTGAAGGAAGAGAAAGGAGTGGATGCCACGCTTGTCAATCCTCGCTACATCACGGGTGTGGACGAGGCTTTGCTCGATGACCTGAAGCGCGACCATACACTGGTCATTACTCTTGAGGACGGAGTGCTGGACGGTGGCTTTGGCGAGAAGATTGCCCGTTATTACGGTCCGTCGGATATGAAGGTACTGAACTATGGTGTGAAGAAAGAGTTTATCGACCGTTACGATGTGGAGGAGCAGTTGAAGAAGAACCGGTTGACGGTTCCGCAGATTGTGGAAGATATCTGTAGGATTTGGTAAGAATTGAAAAAGGAGATGCATCAAACTGCATCTCCTTCTTTTATTTATTTAATACCCAGTTTCTTGGCAATATCCTTAGGCAGTGCATCCTTGTGCACAATGATGTTCATTGTTTTATAGCGCACGAAAGCTTTGGAAGCATACCACAGTCCTTTGTACTTTCCGGCTTCACCCCAAGAGTTCTTTACCATATAGTATTCGTTGCCTTCCTGGTCTTTGGCTATACCGTAAATCAGCATACCGTGGTCGTCAGTAGTTTCCCAGTTGTCGTATGCCAGCTGGCGCTCTTCTTGTGTGCACCACTTCTGCGGTTGAGGCTTGCTGTTCAGTTTCTTTTCTTCGGGTTTCATTTTCAGCCAGTGTGCCATGTCCGAACCGCTCAGTTCTTGCACCTTTTCTGCATCGGGCATTACGGCTATACCGTCGCGTGTGAAGCCTTGTTCGCTTACGTCACTACCCCATGCAATGGTGTAACCCTTATTGATAGCGTTGTCAAACACTTCCATCAACTCGTCGATAGGCAAGTTGTAGGAAGAAGCCCAACGCCAGTTGTCTTGTATTTCCAGGACGAACGGCTGGTAGAAGGGATGGTGGGTATAGGAAGTCAGTGAGATATAGTCATCTGCATTCAGTCCGGTAGATTCATAGAAAGACTTCGGAGTATATTCCTTGCCTTTGTAGGTGAACTTCTCGGGACGTTCGCCCAGATAGATGTCGTGGATGGCAGTGATGGCCTTCTTCCAAAGCGGGTTATTTTCCTTGTCTGCTTGCAGGCTACGGTGTCTTCCCTTGGCAATGGCTGCCACTACGGCGTGGTTGCTCAGCGTGTCGCCATACATAACGCCCGGACGCATTTCCTCTTCGGGCACCAGACCGAAAGTTTTCATACCATAAATTACATCGTAGAACGAACCGCCTTGTGAGAACGAAACGTCACCATGTGTACGCACTGCCTTGTCGGCACGGTCCAGATAGGTGTTGTGTACGATAAACATTTCAGAAAAGTCGTATTCGCCTTTGCCCATGCGGAGCAGTTCGGATTCGATGAATGCCAGTCCGGAATAGCACCAGCATGTACCGGCACGGTTTTGGTTCTTAACAGAAGTGATAGGATTTTCTTTTACGGTTGTAAAAATGAAACCTTCCTCTTTCGGAGTGTCTTGTGCTATTGTGTTTAAACTTAATAAACCCAATGCAGCCATCAGTATTGATTTCTTCATCATAATTAAAATGTTATAGATTTATAGTTGCAACTGCAAATATAGATAGAATATCGTAAACAAAAGCTATCTTTGGAGCGTTAATTCTGACACTTATGGAGAAAATAATACGTATCGACGACCATAGCGGTCTTGTTTTGGAGGGCGGCGGTATGCGCGGCGTCTTCACTTGCGGTGTGCTCGACAGCTTTATGGATCGTGGCATTCGCTTTCCCTATACCATCGGCGTCAGTGCCGGAGCCTGCAACGGACTTTCTTATATGTCCGGTCAGCGCGGGCGTGCCAAGTACAGCAATATCGACTTGCTGGAAAAATACAATTACATCGGATTGAAGTATCTGTTGAAGAAGCGGAATATCATGGATTTCGACTTGTTGTTCCAGGAGTTTCCGGAACACATACTTCCCTACGACTACGAGGCATACTTTCATTGTCCCGAACGCTATGTGATGGTAACTACCAACTGCGAGACGGGCGAAGCGAACTATTTTGAGGAGAAGCGGAGTAAAGAGCGCGTCATTGATATTGTGCGTGCTTCGAGCAGTCTGCCGTTTGTCTGTCCCATTACCTACGTGGACAACATCCCGATGCTGGATGGAGGTATTGTGGACAGTATCCCTTTGATGCGTGCCCGTCAGGATGGATTTACCAATAATGTGGTGGTGTTGACGCGCAATCATGGGTACCGTAAGGAAATTCAGGGAACGAAGGTTCCACCTTTTATATATAAGAAATATCCGCTATTGCGTGAAGCCATCAACCGCCGCAGCATTGTCTATAATCAACAGTTGGAGCAGGTGGAACGGATGGAAGCCGCCGGGGAAATCGTTGTGATCCGTCCACAAAAGCCGGTAGTGGTAGACCGCATCGAGCGTGACATCAAGAAGCTGACGGAGCTTTATGAAGAAGGATACCGGTGTGCGGAACAGTTTGCTTTTCGTTTTTGATTCTGAGAGAGTATACTATGAGAGCTGGTGCAATTAGCATCTGCTCCCATATTGTTTTCATTCTTTTCTATTAATTTGCTGCTAAAGCTAAAGTTTATTTAGCAAAAAACACGCGTAGAATACCTTTAGAAAGGGGATGTATCAAAAATACCACCTTTCGTAACATTTGTTATAGGTGCAAATCCTGGTTTCGCTTAATTTTGCTGACACAAAACTCAATTGCAGAATTGGTTTATTATTAACTTTAAATTAATAGATATGTTGAAAAGCATTAGTCTCAGGCTTTGCACACTAATTGTGCTTCTTTTTGTGGGCATTCTTTCCTTTGCCCAGCAAGTTCAGGTAAAAGGTACTGTCGTTGAAAAATCGAGTGGTGAATCCATTATCGGTGCTTCTGTCATGGAAGTAGGTTCCAACAGCAATGGAACAATTACGGATATTGATGGAAATTTCACGCTGTCTGTAACTTCCGGTGCCACATTGTCCGTATCCTATATAGGATATAAAACCGTTACAGTAAAGGCACAGCCCACTTTACGCATTGAGTTGACGGAAGATTCCCAGTTGATTGATGAAGTAGTGGTGACCGGCTATATGTCCGAGAAGAAGGCCAGTTTGACCGGTTCGGTGGCTGTGGTCAAGATGAAGGATGTAGCAGATATTCCTACGGGAAATGTGTTGTCGAGCTTGCAGGGACGTGTTGCCGGTATGAACATTACGACTGACGGCACACCGGGCGGTGGAAATACTTCTACATTGGTCCGTGGTAAGTCATCTTTCCGAAATGATGCCAATTCCCCGCTTTATGTCATTGACGGTGTGATGACCCGTGAGAACATCTCGTCTATCCTTTCTTCCAATGATGTAGAATCCATTCAGGTATTGAAGGATGCCGCTTCCGCTTCTATTTATGGTGCACAGGCTGCCAATGGTGTGATTATCATTACTACCAAACGTGCCAAGAAAGGGGAGACCCGTGTGGATTTTGATATGTCGTTGACTTTGCAGACCTATCAATGTGGCTTTGATATGTTGAATGCAGATGAGTGGGGCCAGGTTTATTGGTCGGCTTATAAGTATGCCAATAATGGAGCTACGCCAAGCAGCGAAATATATGGTAATGGTGCAACTCCCCAACTTCAAGACTATATCGGCCTGAATGGAGCTAAAGTACATGCCGTTGATACGGATTGGCGCGATGTGGTTTATCGCACTGCCTTGATGCAGAATTACAGTGCGACACTTTCAAAGGGCTCTGACAATGGTGCCTTCTCGTTAGCGTTGAACTATCTCGACCATGACGGTCTGGTAGAGAATACGAATTTCCAGCGTATCAATACCCGCATCAGTTCTAACTATCATTATCTTGACAATCGCTTGCGCATCGGCGAGAACGTTGCTATCAATCGTTGGACACAGACCCTCAGTCCGGCCGGTGTAGATGAGAATGCCATCAAACAGCATCCTGCCAAGACGGTTTATGATGAGAATGGCAATTATAACGATGCCATCAATGATGTTTTGGGTGATGCCCCCAATATGGCACGTTTGTTGGAGAATGAAAAACAGAACAAACATGATTACTGGCGTATCTTTGGTAATGCATTCCTTGAAATTGAACCGATTAAGAACCTGGTGCTGAAAACCAATTTCGGTATGAATTATTATGATGAAACCAACAAAACTTTTGAGCCGGCATGGGCACGCGATGAGGTCAATAAGCTGACTCAATCATCCAACAAAAGACTGGATTGGGTATGGACCAATACCGTGACTTATAGCAAAGCTTTTGGAAAGAACAATCTGACTGCACTTCTTGGTACAGAAGCCAAGAAGAACCATTCGGAATCCATGTTCGGTTATGGTACGGGACTGGCTGTAGAAGATGAAGATTATATTTATCTCGACGGTGTGACTGCCGGTAAGAATGTAGGTGCCGGTGCTTCCAATTATGGCATGGTGTCTTACTTTGGTAAAGTGAATTATGATTATGAAGGACGGTATCTGGCTTCTGTTACGGTACGCCGTGATGCTTCTTCCCGCTTGGCAAAGGGTAATAATGTGGATTACTTCCCTTCAGTGTCGGCAGGCTGGCGCATTTCAAGTGAGAAGTTTATGGAAGCGACCAAGAATTGGTTGGCAGATTTGAAACTACGTGCTTCATGGGGTATCAATGGTAACGATATTATTGATAATGAGGCCCCCTATACTAAATACTTGATTAGTCTGAAGGATGCAAGCTACAACATGAACGGTGATGGAACGACTTTGGCTCCCGGTGGTTACAAAGTGAGGTCTACCAATCCCGATTTGAAGTGGGAGAGTACAAGACAACTCAATATTGGTGTGGACGCCGCTTTCCTGAATGGACGTCTGAGTGCTTCTCTCGATTATTTTGATAAGAAGACAAGTGATATGCTTGTAGAGAAACCGTATATTGCTGTCATTGGCGAGGGTGGTTACTGCTGGTATAATGGTGGTACGATGAACAATAAAGGTTTCGAGATGGCATTGACCTGGAATGATAAGGTGAAGGATTTCCAGTATAATGTAGCATTTAACCTTTCATATTACAAGAATGAAGTGACAGAGCTGTCGGAAGAAATTTACTATACTTATGGTGGCGGTAATGGTGTTGACAAGACCTTGGTTGGTCAACCGTTCGGTTCATGGATGGGCTTCAAGACAGATGGAGTGTTCCGTACCCAGCAGGAGGTGGATGAGTATAAATCCAAATATAATGTACAGTTTGGCGCTCCCGGAGTAGGACGTATTAAATACGTGGATGCTGATGGTAACGGTACGATTGATACGAACGACCGTGTATGGTTGGGGTCTGACAATCCGAAAGTGATTGCAGGTCTGAATCTTGGGGCATCTTGGAAAGGCTTTGACCTCAGCATGTTCTTCAACGGTATGATTCGTGATGCCTATAACAACTCCAAATATTATACGGATTTGTTCCAATGCTGGACCGGTAATCATTCTACCCGCCTGCTCGATGCCATGCATGCCTACGAGAACTTTGAAAAGACGGGTGTTTACAATAGCAGTGTACCTGCTTTAACCACCCTTAACAGCAACAATGAGCACGAAGTTTCTGAGTTCTATATTGAAAATGGTTCGTATATCAAGCTGAAAAGCCTGACATTGGGTTATACGCTTCCTAAAGCAGCTCTCGACAAGATGAAGATGCGTCATGCGCGCATTTATTTCCAGGCTCAGAATTTGTTTACGATTACCGGTTATACGGGTGCCGACCCTGAAGGTCTGGGCTATCCTTATCCGTTGCCCCGTACGTTCTCTTTGGGATTATCATTTGGTTTCTAAACTTTAAAACTATACTATTATGAAATTGAAACATTTATATATGCTTGGCGCAGTAGCGCTGATGACTGCAAGCTGTAATGAAGACCGTTTCCTGGATTTGAAGCCCCAGGGTAGCTTGAACGAAGATATTATGACTTCTACAGAAGGTGCCGACCTTTTAGTGAATGCCGCGTATGCAGCTTTGGGTGGTCCCGAGGGACAGAGTTGGAGTGTATGGTGTCATCCTACTTCCAATTGGACTTATGGTGAGGTGCGTTCGGATAATGCCTATAAAGGCGGTGGTGGTGTCGGTGACCTTAATGAAGTGCACCGTATGGAGACATTTGATATGGATGCAACCAATGGATTCTTGGACAGCAAGTGGTATCATCTATATTGCAGTGTACAGCGTTGTAACTCTGCATTGCGCGTACTGAATGCTGCAACAGATGAGCAGGTAAACGGACGTGTATCCCGCATTGCGGAGATGAAAGTGCTTCGTGCCCATTATTATTTTGAATTAAGCCGCCTTTTCAACAAGATACCTTATTTTGATGAGAACGTTGAGATTTCCCAATATCCGGATATTCCGAACAATGAGTTTACCCGTGACGAGATTCTGAGTATGCTGGCCAAGGAGATGCTTGATGCCGCCGAACAGCTTCCTGCATCACAGCCGGAGGTAGGGCGTATTCATAAATACATAGCACTGGCCTATGCGGCTAAAATCAAGCTGTACCAGGCGTATCAGCAAGATGAGATTACGCATGCCGTAACTTCCATCAATAAAGAGCTGCTGAGGGAAGTCGTTTCGCTTTGCGACCAAGTGACTGCCAGCAACCGTTACGGTTTGCTTGACGATTTCCAGGGATTGGATTTAGTAACTAATGAAAACGGTAAAGAATCTGTTTTTGCCATTCAATATTCCATGAATGACGGTACCGAAAGTGCCGGCCGCATCAACTGGAGCAATCTGTTGAATTCTCCGGGTGGAGGCAGCCCTTACGGAGGTGACGGTTTCTTCCTGCCCAGTCAAGATCTGATAAATGCTTACCAGACAGATGCAAACGGTCTGCCCGATTTTAATTATCAGTCAAAGTCTGATTATAGTTGGGCGGTATTGAACAATGGGGTTTATACTTTACAAAACACGACTCCCAATGTAGACCCGCGTCTCGATTTTGTTGTGGGCCGTCCTACTATAACTTGGAAAACTTATCCGGACAAGCCGTGTGAGGGATGGGTGCGTGATAAGGATACTTATGGCTATAATTGCGCGAAGCGCTTCTGGGTTTCTCCGGAAAGTAGTGATATGTTTAATGGCTGGCCTTGGGGGGCTTCACAGTTGAACTGGCAGATTATACGTTACGCGGATATTCTTCTTTGGAAAGCTGAGGCTCTTATTGAACTCAATGAAGGCAATGGACTCGAAACTGCCCGTGATTTGATTAATCAGATACGCAATCGTGCCCGGAACAGCGCCTATGTAAAGGATTTCAACGACCATTCCAAATATGCGGCCAACTACCTTGTCAATCCTTATCCTGCTGATGTCTGGAATCAGGATTATGCCCGTCAGGCCCTCCGTTGGGAAACACGTCTGGAGAAGGCTTTGGAAGGTGAACGTTTCTTCGACCTAGTCCGTTGGGGCATAGTGGAAACAACCATGAACAAGTACATTACCGCGGAGTCGGACAATCGCATTTATTATGCCAATGCGCACTTTACGGGTGGAAAGGATGAGTATTATCCGGTTCCGAACAATCAATACGGATTTTCTGGAGGCAAGTATGTACAGAATCCCGGTTATGCTCCGTTCAACTAATTATATTTTGAAATAAAAACGTAAGGGAGGGGAAACGTTTGTTTCCCTCTTTTCCTTTAAACAATCTTTTATTATGAAAAACTTTGCCTATTCTATATTAGGCTGTCTATTGCTTTCTTTGAATGCAGCTTTTGCTCAAAAAACATGGTCGTTTGACGGGCAGGACCCCTTACTTTCCTGTGACGGTAAGTCATTGTTGAATTTGTACACTATAAAGGAAATACCAGAATTTGTTACCGGAGTCGAAGGTAAAGCCCTTCGTACAGACGGGTATTCCACTTGGATGGATACAACCACGGAAGGAGATGTTTCGTCGTTGTCCGGATGGTTTGCTCTGGAATCTTATCCGACGGATACTGCTGCCTTTATGGGAATCAGAGACATGGCAGGAACATCTGTAGCGGTATGTGTAGACCGTTATGGTGAGCTGCTGTTGGGAATGGGGCAGAATGGCTCATACTCTTACTGTTCATTAAAGACAAAAGTCGACCGTTTCAAGTGGCTGCATGTGGTCCTTGATTTGAGTAATGAATCGGTTTGCCTGAATGGACAGAGGATGAGTGCAGAGGTATGGCCCCGGAACTTGCAGGATGGTGAAATGATGTTTCGGGTAGGTAAGGATTTCAGGGAAAAGAAGGTTTGGATGTACGATGTTACGGCTATAAACGGGTTGATTGACGGGATAAGCCTCACTCCCTTTTCCGATGATTCGTCTGCATGGAGAGACGAGATTGCCTTAGGATTGAAGAAGACTCCGGTTTTGGCTATTCCGGAAACCCGTTTTGCGAAGGACTTCAACCGTCCTCGCTATCATCTGTTGCCGGCTGCCAACTGGACGAATGAGACGCATGGTTTACTTCTTTATAAAGGTAAATATCATATATTCAATCAGAAGAATGCTTCTGCAATCTTCCTGGGACAGATAAATTGGGGACATTTCAGCAGTCCCGATATGCTTCATTGGACGGAGGAAAAGCCGGCTTTGACTCCTGATGCTGCTTATGACAAGAATGGAATATGGTCCGGGCATGCTGTTATCAATGATGACGGTATCCCCCAGCTGATATACACAGCCGGTGGAGACAAGATGGGAGTGGGTATTGCTTTTCCAAAAGATACTGCGTTGATAGAATGGGAGAAATATGCGGGTAATCCGGTTATTGCCGAGAAGCCTGCCGGATATACCCGTACGGACATGCGTGACCAGTATGTTTGGAAAGAGGGTGATGTCTGGTATATGATTATCGGTTTCGGCATTGAGCAGACCGATACACCCCACGGGGCTTTGCTGCTTTATAAATCGGCGGACTTGAAGAGATGGGATTTTGTACATTTGCTGTTTGAGGGCAATCCGGAAGTGGATGACTCCGGTATTTTCTGGGAAATGCCGGTCTTTAAGAAGATGGGCGGCAAATATGTTCTTTTGGTGAATAGGGTTCCTCATAAAGGCATACCTGCGCGTTGCCAGTATTGGATAGGAGATTTCAAGAATGAAAAGTTTATACCGGACAACCCAGTCCCTCAAAATCTGGAGGTCATCAATCGCTTGCTGTCCCCCTCTGTTGTTGAGACTCCGGAAGGGGATGTTGCTGCCATTGCCATTATACCCGATGAAATAGGAGGGGAGGCCACTTATGAACAAGGATGGGCACATCTCTACAGTATGCCCAGAAGATGGCAGCTGAAAGATGGGAAACTATGCCAAACACCCCATCCCGTGATGAAACAATTGCGTGAACAACCGACGGTTTATTCCAGACAGGCATTGACTGCTGCGAAACCGTGCATTGTGAGCAGAAGGGAACATCAGCTTGAAGTCAAGGCGACTTTTTATCCCGGTGACGCAAAACGGTTTGGATTTACATTGTGTAAGAATCCGGATAATAGCGAATATAGCCTGATTTATTATGATGTGGAGAAGGAGGAACTTATTGTGGACCAGACGCATTCTTCCTTGCGTGCACACATTCCTTTGAAGATTCGTAAGGATCATTATCGGTTGGATACTGCTAAACCGGTGGAGATTCGTTTGTTTATTGACGGTTCTGTAGTGGAAGGATTTATTAATAACGAAGATGCGTTCACTACAAGAATCTTCCCTTTGAAAGAAAATAGTACGCTATTGGAGCTATTCTCTGATGGAAAAACAACGGAAGTTGCTGCCGAAGTTTGGAAACTGAAAGATGTAAAGGTAAAGATGAACTTTTAATGAAAATACAGAAAATGAAGATACCAGCTATATTGGGTGCACTTTTATTGGCAGGAACATTGTCTGCCGGTGCACAAATGAATTCAGACAGTTTATACAAAGAGCCGTATCGTCCTCAGTATCATTTCAGTCCGGAGAAGGGATGGATTGGTGATCCCTCGGGATTCATGTACTATCAGGGTAAATATCATATGTACTGGTGGGGCAAAGTCGAATCTACAGATTTGGTACATTACCAACAGATAACCCCTTATGCCATGACCGGAACGGATGACAATATCAGTTACTTCACCGGTTCTGCGGTCATAGACAAGAACAACACGGCCGGCTTCGGCAAGGGGGCTTATGTGGCGGCTTACACCGTTTTTGAGAAGGACTCCAAGAAACAGGCGCAGGGCATCTCTTTCAGTCATGACGGAAAGACATTTCATTATTATGAAGGTAACCCGGTTCTGGACCTTTGGAGTACGGAATTCAGGGACCCTACCGTCTTCTGGCACGAGCCGACCCAAAAATGGGTGATGGTTGTAGCCAAGGCCCTGGAGAAGAAAATAAAGTTTTATACCTCTCCTGATTTGAAGAGCTGGACTTGGACCAGTGATTTTGGCCCTGCCGGTGACAGTGAAAAGTCTTGGGAGTGCCCGGATTTATTCCAGTTGCCGGTTGACGGGGATTCTGACAAGAAAAGGTGGGTGATGGTCGTATCTGTAAACTGGGCGCAAGAACAATATTTTATAGGAGACTTCGACGGCACTTCTTTTAAGCTGATGGAGAACCATCCTGCAGAGCCTCTATATGTGGACAAAGGGCTGGACTTTTATGCATCCCGCACATTTCAGGATTTTGACGGAACGTTGGATTCCAAAATTTCGATGGGCTGGGTTGCAACCTGGGACTATGCACCGGTAGCTCCATCGAAGTATGGGAAGGGCTTCTGGTCCATTCCCCGTAATCTGGAACTGAAGACATACAAGGAAGGCGTGAGGCTGGTGCAGAAACCGGTGGAACAGTTGCAAACACTTCGCCATAAGCCTGCATCGGTGAAACGTGCTTTATCGGTGGGAACACAGAGGTTACCCGGCTTTGTTCCCGATGAGAATGTCTACGAACTCGATGCTTCGTTTTCTACTGACGTATCCAACACCTTTGGCTTGAATTTGTGTGTGGGTGAAGGGCGCAAAGTGGTGGTCAGCTATGATACGGATTCACATAATCTGGTGATTGACCGCACCCATTGCTCCGATGTGCAGATTCCTAAATTCAGCCGTATGGCATATGCCAGGGTGGAACCGGTAGATAATAAGATACGTTTGCATATATTTGTAGACAAATCGAGTATTGAAATCTTTGCCAATGACGGGAAGGATGTATTCACATTATTAACCTATCCGGGCGAGGCTCAAACCGGTATCGAACTTTTTGCGCAGAAGAAGGGGACGAAGATGGAGTTGGATGCCTGGATGCTTAAATCAATATGGAGATGAGGAATTTATTGTTTGCATTGCTGCTTTTGCCTTTGATGGCCTCTTGTGTGAAGGATACGGCACAAGTGACTTTGGACTCTTTGCTGGATGAAATGATATCTGTAGAAGAATCCGCACGTTATCCGCTGGTGCCATATCGTTGCCTGCAAGTCAGCAGTTATGACCGCTCCTCCGTGTCTCCCGATTCGCCGGGATGGTTTGCCAACAATGATGGCTATGGCATTGTCTGTACGGATACGGTTGATGGGAGAGTGGAACGTGTGATGTTCGATGAAAAGGGCCCTGGAGCTATTACCCGTATCTGGATAACCACAGTTGACAAGCGTGGGACTTGGAGATTTTATTTTGATGGCGAAAGTACTCCCGGATGGATAGTTCCTGCCTATGATTTGATGCGTTTCGGAATACCCAGGTTGGGTAGGGGACTGCTTCAACCCCACACCAGCTATACTCCGGACGGGAAAGGCGGCAATACTCTTTTCCTGCCCATCCCTTTTGCCCGGAGTTGTAAAATTACATTTGAAGACGAACCGGGCATTGCGCCTACTCCCAAATACTATCACATCAATTATCGCAAGTATCCCGAAGGAACTTCTGTGGAAACCTTCTCTGCGGCATCCGTAGCCCGCGTCGGTAAAAAGATTTCAGAGGTAGATGATGCCTTGCTGCATCCTGCATCCCGTTCCGGTTTGCAGGTGGACAAGAAGCGGCAGGATTCTTTGTGGATTGACCTGCCGCAAGGGGAAAATGCGGTTTATGAAATCAGTTTCCAGCTCGCGAATGCAGATTCTACGGCTTATGCCCAACTGATGCGCAATCTTATATTTAAGGCTGATTTTGACGGCCGGTCTACGGTTTGGGTTCCTCTTTCGGATTATTCGGGAGGGGGTATGGGTGCTCCGGCTGTTGATAGCTGGTTCTTGTCTGCAGACGGACAAGGCAAGGTGGTGAGCCGCTGGCTGATGCCCTACAAGACAGAAGGCAGACTATTGTTACAAAATATCTCCGCACACACTGCAGACGTGAGTATGGAAGTGGGAACGGCACCTTTGCCATGGGGAGGGCGTTCCCTCTATTTCCATGCTTCCTGGCGCCAGCAGACCGGACTTCCGGTTTATGAGCGTCCGGATGATGATGCAAATTGCCGGGAGTGGAACTTTGCCACATTGACCGGACGAGGCATATACAAAGGGGATGTCCTGACTCTGTATAACCATTCGCGTGCCTGGTACGGAGAAGGGGATGAAAAGATATGGGTAGATGATGATGTTTTTCCATCGCATTTCGGTACCGGAACAGAAGATTACTACAATAGTTCGTGGGCTCCGGTCGTAATATTCCAAACGCCTTTTGGTGGCGCACCCCGTGCCGACCAGGCGAGTTCTCACGGTTATAATACATTCTTCCGTACAAGGAATTTGGACGGTATACCGTTTTCTTCATTATTGCGTTTCGACATTGAATTGTTGAGTTGGGTAAGGGGAACTGTAGATTATGCAACTACCGTTTACTGGTATGGAGATATGGGAGCGAAAGCTGTTGATACTTCAGGACTTGAGGAAGCAGCCCAAGACTTGCTACCCGTTCCCGGCGATTTATCTAAATATCGAAGAGAAAATAGCATAGAATTTGAGGAAACAACTCCAATAGCCTCTTCTCCATCCATTCATTTTGACAAGCAGAGTATGCTTGGTTTCGTTGACGGGTAATGGAGTGGAGGAACCCAACTCTTGTGTATTGGTGGAAAACCGGGTGATTCTGTAGAGTTTGAGTTCAATCAATTGGAAGACTGTCCTTATCAACTGGTGGTGTATGCCACGAAAGCTCCTGATTATGGCATAGTTTCTTTTTCCGTAAATGGACAAGATACACATATAAAGTGGGATGGATATGATACAAAAGTTACTCTTTCTGACCCTATTTCTTTAGGATGCTATAGTCCGGTGCGTGGAGCATTGACTTTGAAAATATCTTTGTCAGGAGCTAACCCAAAAGCTGTTGAGGAGAAGAATTTGTTTGGATTAGATGCTATACAACTTATGAAAAAACAATGATATTATGAAAGAGAGGATACTGATACTTTTACTACTGGCTACTGTTTGTAGTATGCAGGCACAAAATATTCACATGGCACTACGTCCGGATGATTTACTGATAGATAATTTTGAAGGAGATACTTTTGGAAACTGGATATTGGAAGGAAATGCTTTTGGCAATTCACCAGTTTCTATGGAACGTTTGTCAATATGGGGGGATAATAGGTTTGAAGGAAATCGGATGGCTTCTAGCTTTGTCAATGGAGATGCCGGTACCGGTGTATTGAAGTCACCTCTTTTCAGGATAGAACGCAGATATGTTAATTTTCTGATAGGTGGGGGTGTTGATTATCAGCGGGAGTATGTAGCCCTTTGGATTGATGGAAAGGAGGTGAAAAGAAGTACGGGGTATAATAGACGTGTCATGGAATATGAGTCTTGGGATGTTGCTGAATATATGGGAAAAAATGCCCGGATTGTTTTAGTGGACCAATCAAAAGAGGGCTGGGGATTTATCAATGCCGACTGTTTCTACCAGTCTGATACCAAATTGGAAAAAGAAATTTTTGCGAAAAGAATGTTGGTAACTCACCGTTATTTGAATATTCCGGTAAAGATGGGAGCGGTTATAGAACAGATGGATATATGGATTGGTGATAAAATGGTACGTAATATGGAAGTGGAGCTTGGCGGCGATGAACCTGATTATTGGGTTACATTGGAGGTCAAGGATTGGATTGGGCAAGAATTACGGATAGAGGCGAGTAAGAGTCCTAATGTAGAGCAAGCTTTGAATCAATGCTTTTGTTCTGAAACTCCTAAGGAAGAGAACTTGTTTTATAAAGAACCGTTACGTCCTAAAGTACATTTTACTTCTCGCCGGGGATGGCTGAATGATCCGAATGGTCTGGTTTGGCATGAAGGGGAGTGGCATCTGTTTTATCAGCATAATCCCTATGGCTGTATTTGGGGTAATATGACATGGGGGCATGCTGTGAGCCGGGATTTGGCACATTGGACTGAGTTGGGGGATGTATTACATCCGGACTCGTTGGGACCTATTTTTTCCGGTTCGGTAGTTGTTGATAAAAAGAATACGCTGGGGTGTCAACAAAATGGAGATACAGTATTGGTTGCTGTTTATACTTCGGCAGGTGGATTCGGGTATCACACCCGGCATTTGCAACATTCACAAAGTATAGGATATAGTTTGGATAAGGGGCGTAATTGGGTTACTTTTTCCGGTAATCCGGTACTTCCCACGTTGGTCAGGTACAATCGTGATCCTAAGGTGACGTGGCATACGCCGACTGGCAGATGGATTATGGTATTGTACTTGGATAAGCAGGAGTATGCTATCTTTTCATCTCCCAATTTGATGGATTGGACTGAAACGGACCGTTTTAAATTAGAGGGGGCGGATGAGTGTCCCGACTTTTTTGAAATGTCCGTAACCAATGAACCTACTGTCCGGAAATGGGTCTTTACCGGGGCGAACAGTACCTATTTGGTTGGGAGTTTTGATGGATATCGTTTTCGGACTGAGACGAAACCTGTAAAAATGGATAGTGGTACAAACTATTATGCGGTTCAAACATATAGTAATGCACCAGATGACCGAAGAATACAAATAGCATGGATGAACGGAAGTAATTTCCCGGATATGCCTTTCAATCAACAAATGTCCTTTCCGCGTGAATTAACATTACATCGGGTTGATAAAGGATATGTCTTAAAAAGTATGCCGGTAAATGAACTCGCTTTATTATATGGGAGAAAGTACATCTGGAAGAGTCTGGTAGTTGAAGAAAAGAATTGTTTCACGACAAAGTTGAATACTCCTGCCTTCTATCTGAAAACGGGTTTTGCTGTAGATAGTGTTGATGCGCAGATATTGGCTTTTGATATTAATGGTTTGAATTTGATTTACGATTCTGTCAAACAGATACTCACTGTTAAGAAAGAGAATGGGGAAACCTTGAAGCAGATGGTGCTAAAGCCCAATGAAGGAAGAATTGAATTGGATATATTGTCGGATATTGCTTCTGTAGAAATCTTCGTCAATCAAGGAGCACTGTCTGCTGCTTTCTATCATCTGATTGAAAAAAACACTCCTTCTGTCACCATATCAGTTGAAGGCGGACAAACAAAGTTGAAACAGTTGACAATTCATGAATTGAATTCTATGTATGTTCCCCAGTGACATACAGATACCTTTTTAAGGATGGAATGTAACATTTGTAGTATGCTTTGAAACAAAAAAGATAGTCTCCTGCTGCTTGGTGGCGTATCTTTGCATGCTAGAAAAACATAATTAATTTAATACCAACAGAAACATGATTCATTTAAAAGACTTTTGGCGGACAATCAGAAGGACGCTTACCGTATTTATATTAGGAACTACCGTGGCTGTCTTTACATGCCAGGCCATAAATCCTCCTTTCGTGATTAAACATCTGGGTGACGGACAGAGTATCGTCCAAATTGACGAGCAGAAGAAGTTTTTGCTGCTGCCGGTGGAAGAGGCTTCTCCGGAGGCAAAATTGTATATGATAGCGGACAATGATGTTGTACGCAGTATGAACGTGCGATTGGCAGTCAATAAGGTTGACTATTTTGTTCCGGTCGATTTGACCGGCTTCGATAATAAACATCTCTCTTTCAACTTCCAGCTTATTCCGGATTCGGCCTTATGCTGGGAAGAAATGAAACTGTCGGATGAATTCGATGTTTCGAACCGGGAGAAGTACCGTCCGGTGTATCATTTCAGCCCGGCTTACGGTTGGATGAATGATCCTAACGGAATGTTCTACAAAGACGGGGTCTACCATTTGTTCTACCAGCATAATCCCTACGGCTCCATGTGGGGGAACATGCATTGGGGACATGCCACCAGTACGGACCTCGTCACTTGGGAACATCACGGAGATGCTATTTCGCCCGATGCGCTGGGAACAATTTTCAGTGGCTCTTGTGTTGTCGACAAGGATAATACGGCCGGGTTCGGTGCCGGTGCCGTCATTGCTTTCTATACATCGGCAAGCGACCGCCAAGTGCAGAGCATGGCCTATAGCCTTGACAACGGAAAGACCTTCAAGAAGTATGCGCGAAATCCCATCCTGACTTCCACGCAGCGCGACTTCCGTGACCCTAAAGTCATCTGGCACGAAGATACCAAGAAATGGATCATGGTTCTTGCCGTAGGGCAGGAAATGGAGATATACTCTTCTGCCGACCTGAAGAGCTGGACGCTGGAGAGCAAATTCGGTGAAGGACAAGGTGCTCACGGCGGAGTCTGGGAGTGTCCCGACCTGCTTGAACTGCCGGTTGAAGGTACGGAACTGAAGAAGTGGGTACTCGTCTGTAACCTCAATCCGGGTGGACCGTTCGGTGGCTCTGCCACACAATATTTCGTGGGGACATTTGACGGAAAGAGATTCGTGAACGAGTCTCCCGCAGTGACGAAATGGATGGACTGGGGAAAAGACCATTATGCAACTGTCACTTGGAGCAATGCTCCTGCAGGACGTGCCATTGCATTGGCATGGATGAGCAACTGGCAATATGCCAACGATGTACCCACCCGCCAATACCGTAGTGCCAACTCCGTGCCGCGCGACCTTTCGCTCTATACCTCGGAGGGTGAAACCTATGTAAAGGTAACCCCGTCTCCCGAATTGCTGAAACTGAGGGATAAAGGCAGCAAGAAGCGTGCTTTCAAGGTAGACCGCACGTATAATCTGGACAAACTGCTGAATGACAATTCCGGAACGTATGAAATCGAAATGACCATCAAGAACAAGGATGCGGATGTGATAGGATTCCAGCTCTTTAACTCGAAAGGCGAGGAGGTGGAGATGTACTATAACCTGGCGGAAAAGACGTTCACCATGGACCGTATCAAGAGTGGTGAGGTGTCGTTCAGCAAGGACTTCCCTGCAGTGACCGTGGCTCCTGTCGAGGGTGGCAATGAAATGAAACTCCGCTTGTTCGTAGACAAGTCGAGCATTGAAGCGTTTGGCAACGACGGACGTTTTGCCATGACAAATCTTGTATTCCCGTCGGAACCTTACAACCGCATCAGTTTCTATGCTAAAGGTGGAAGCTGCAATGTCACCTCGTTTACTGTGTACAAACTCGGATTAAAATAACAGATAATAATCTTCAGCATGGAAAATACTAAGAATTCTTCTTTGGCAAAGCTCTTTCCGGTCATGCTTTGCTTCTTCGCCATGGGCTTTGTGGATTTGGTGGGCATCGCCTCCAACTACGTGAAGGCCGACTTGAACCTGACCGACTCGCAAGCCAACATATTCCCGTCTCTGGTGTTCTTCTGGTTCCTCATCTTCTCCGTACCTACGGGTATGCTGATGAACCGCATCGGACGTAAGAAGACGGTGCTTCTCAGCCTTGTCATCACGTTTGCCTCTTTGCTTCTCCCGGTTTTCGGAGACGGCTACGTGCTGATGCTGCTCTCGTTCTCATTGCTGGGCATCGGCAATGCGCTGATGCAAACGTCGCTCAACCCGCTGCTTTCCAATATCGTAAGCGGCGAGCGGCTGGCAAGTTCGCTCACCTTCGGACAGTTTGTAAAAGCCATTGCTTCGTTTCTGGCTCCATACATCGCCATGTGGGGAGCTACGCAGGCCATTCCGTCTCTGGGCATGGGCTGGAGGGTGCTGTTCCCGGTCTATATGGTCATTGCGGTGATTGCCATTCTCTGGCTGAGCGGTACTTCCATCCGCGAGGAAAAGGAAGAGGGACGCCCTTCCACCTTCGGGGAGTGCCTCGCCCTGCTGGGCAAGCCGTTTATCTTTCTCTGCTTCCTGGGCATCATGTGTCATGTGGGCATTGATGTAGGTACGAATACCACAGCGCCCAAAATCCTGATGGAGCGTCTGGGCATGACGCTGGCCGATGCCGGCTTTGCCACCAGCCTTTACTTCATCTTCCGCACGGCGGGTTGCTTTCTCGGCGCCTTCATTCTTCAGAAGATGGCTCCCCGAACCTTCTTCGGCATCAGCGTGTTATGTATGTTGGCTGCGATGGTAGGGTTGTTCGTTTTCCATGAAAAGACAATGATATACATTTGCATTGCCCTTATCGGTTTCGGCAATTCGAACATCTTTCCGGTTATCTTCTCTCAGGCGTTGCTTGCTATGCCACAAAAGAAGAACGAGGTTTCCGGCTTGATGATTATGGGGCTCTTCGGCGGTACGGTATTTCCGATAGCAATGGG